>JAESFK010000145.1_pt1 | contig 57026 bp, 51 predicted proteins | sample 9269391 | NCBI WGS metagenome assembly JAESFK01 (sample SAMN14506231, study PRJNA617097) | algae metagenome | isolation source: Drouetiella hepatica UHER 2000/2452 and co-occurring heterotrophs from... | place: Slovakia: Slovak Paradise National Park, Hrabusice, Kosice Region | collected 2000-01-01
GACGAATGCCGGAATTACTTCCAGGCCGCTGGGTATGATGCTTTCTGATGGGAAATTGCTCTAGCGCGGACAGTCGATACCACGTTCGCGCAGGGCCCCGATAGCGCCCAACGCCAGGCGGTCGTTGGCGCAAAGCAAGGCCCTGCCAGAGGTGAGCCATTCGTTTTCACGAAAAGACAAACGTATCATCGAAGGTCATCAGGGGTTCAACCCCACTTCATTTCGCCCTTTGCCACCTTCGCACCAAGTTCCAGCGACGAGGCGTCGGCGAGATCCGGGTAGAGCTTGGTCATAGCGGCGATCAGCTCCGCGCTATTTTGGGTGCGCCCCATTTCCGTCTCAAAGGCAACAAGATAGTCGCGGGTGAAGGTTACCGCGGCAAGACCTTGGGCCGCGCCCTCGACCTGATGGCCGGGAACGACGATCTTCGGCGCGCGGGCGGCGATACCGTCGAGCGCCCTGATCCAAGCGGATCGCAGTTCGGCCGTCGCCGTGTCGGCCATCCAGACATGATTGCCGGAATCGACCAGAACGCCGCCGAACACGGCTTCGAGCGCCGGCACGAAGAGGTAGCGCCGGTCGCGCATATCCGGCACTTCGATAATGTCGATCGCGTTGCCTTCAAGGTCAAGAGATGTGGCATCCGAGGCTTCCGGGATCACCACGTCGGCCAAGGTTTGCGGACCGTTTTCCTTCAGCTGCGGACCCCAGACACCCAGCTTGGCCTCGACATTGCCCTTGATCGCCGCCACCGTGACCGGTTTTGCAATGACCTTTGCATCGGGGAATGCGTCAACGACAGGGCGCAGGCCGAAATAATAGTCCGGATCGTTGCAGCTCACGTAGATCGTCGTCAGCCGCTTGCCCGTCGCCTTGATGGCATCGGCGACCGTTTTTCCGTCGGAAAGCGTGAACCCGCCGTCGATCAGGATTGCATCTTTTTCTCCGGTCAGGAGCACCGGTGTGCGGCGGAAACCTGCTTCGCCGGCCTGAAAAAACGTCCAGGCAAGGGTGCTGCCGCCGGCCCGGGTGACGGTGAGGGGAAATGCCGTTGCAGCGCCGGCGGCAGCAGCCAGCTTGAGGGTTTCGCGGCGGGTGATCATGACATGTCTCCAGATGTGATTTTCTCCCCGACATCTATTTCAGATCTTGATGAAGCAATAAATATCGGTCAATCGTACAGACTGTATGATCTAATGAGACAAAATGAGCGATATTCTCAACCTCAACCGGCTGATCTTCTTCACTGCGGTGGTCGAGGCGGGGTCGTTCACCGCCGCCGCGGATCGTCTCGGCGTCGCAAAGGCTGTCGTCAGTCACCAGATCGCCCGGCTGGAGGAGGAACTGGGCGTGACGCTGTTGATGCGCACCACCCGCCGTCTTCAGGCGACGGAAGAAGGCACTGTGTTCTATCAGCGCTGCATTGTTATTTTGCGGGAGGCGGAATCAGCCTACGAGGAAATGTCGCTTCGCGGTGCCGAGCCTTCCGGAACCCTGACCCTGACGGCTCCGCTAGACTATGGAGCAGCGGTCGTCGCCCCCACGATCGCCGGCTATCTCCAGGCCTATCCGCAGATGCGTGTCGATGTGATCTTCGATGACAGCGTCAGCGATCTGATCGCTGAGCGGATCGATCTGTCCATCCGGGTCGGGTGGCTGTCGGATTCCAGTCATCAGGCGCGTCGGCTCGGCACGTTCGAACAGGTTCTGGTCGCGACGCCAACGGCTGCCGCGCGCATTCCGGCCGGTCTTGCCCCGGCAGACATGGCCAGTCTCCCATGGATCGCCAACGGAGCCCTGAAGAATCCGCTTCGATGGACGTTCTCCTGCGATCGGGCGGAGCCGGTCACCATCGAAACGCGGCCGATCATGACGACGGACAAGACGCCGACCGCCTATGCCTGCATGCTGGCCGGCGTCGGGATCTCCGTCTTTCCCGATTACATGGTGGAAACCGACATCCAGGCCGGAAAGATCGTCAGGCTTGTTCCCGGATGGACGCTTCCGCAAGGCGGCATCCACGCCGTGTTTCCACCCGCCCGGTTCCGGCCAGCCAAGGTCAGAGCCTTCGTCGATATGCTTGTGGTTGCCGAGCGCAGACGCATGCGCAAAATCGTTGCCTAGAGCCACGGCAAGGCTTTCAAAGCCCCGGCCACGCTCGCAGAAGGGGTGCCTTAATAGGCCGACGCCGGTTTCGTCTCTGGGCCGGCGGCCTTGCCCTGTTTGCGAAAGTCGGAGAGAAGGCGTGTGGCGCCGTTCGCCAGCAGGCTGACGTCGTTGCCGATGGCGACGAAGGTCGCTCCAAGTTCCAGGTAACGCCTTGCAAGCGACTGTTCTGCCGTCAGGATCCCCGCAGCCTTGCCATGCGACTGAATGCGGACCAGCGCCGCTTCAACAGCCTGCTGGACCTCTGCTGCGCCAGGCTTGCCCAGAAATCCCATGTCAGCCGCCAGATCCGCCGGTCCGATAAACACGCCATCGACGCCCTCGGTCGTTGCGATGTCGTCGAGTGCTGCAAGACCCGCGCGGCTTTCGATCTGCAGGAGCAGGCAGACCTCGTCATTGGCGGTTTGCAGATAATCCGGGATGCGGTTGAAGGCGGAAGCACGGGCAAGCGCCGCACCGACGCCGCGCATGCCCTGCGGCGGATAACGCATGGCGCGGACCATGGCCTTGGCCTGTTCCCCGCTCTCTACCATTGGCACGAGGATCGTCTGGGCGCCGATGTCGAGCACCTGTTTCACGAGCCAGGCCTCGCCGACCGGAACCCGGACGACCGGATGGCTGGGAGACCCTTTAAGGGCCTGCAACTGCGCCATCATCAGGGGGATATCGTTCGGCGCATGCTCGCCATCGATCAGCAGCCAGTCATAGCCCGCCTCACCGAGGATTTCAGCGGTATAGGGATTTGCAAGCGCCAGCCAGAGGCCGATCTGCGGGCGTTTGCCGGCGAGGGCGGCTTTGAACGGGTTTGTGGGGGCGGGCATGGCGGGTCCTTCTCAGGCGAAATAGCTGCTGACAGTGCCGTAGGGGCCGAAGTCGGCAACGATCGTATCCCCTTTGCGGGCTTCGACGGGGCGAATGAAGGAGCCTGCCAGCACGATCTGTCCGGCTTCGATACCATCCCCATAGGCGGCCAGCCGGTTCGCAAGCCAGGCGACGCCGCGCGCAGGGTGATTCAGGACGCCGGCACCAAGCCCGGTCTCCTCGACCTCGGAATTGCGCGAGACGATGGCGCCCATCCAGCGCATATCCACCGCATCCGGCCGCATAGCCCTGCCGCCAAGCACGATGCCTGCATTGGCTGCATTGTCCGAAATCGTATCGACGATGCTGCGGGCCTTTTTCGTTTCGGGATCAACGCGCAGGATGCGCGTATCGAGAATTTCCAACGCCGGAGTGATGTAGTCCGTGGCGTTCAGCACGTCGAACATGGTGATACCGGGGCCGCGCAACGGGGCTTTCATGATGAAGGCGATTTCCGCCTCGATTCTCGGTTGCATGAACCGGTTAGCCGGTATCGTCGCGCCGTCCTCGAACAGCATGTCGTCGAGAAGGACGCCGGAGTCGGGAATGTCGATGTTCAGCGCATATTGCATTGCCTTCGACGTCAGCCCGATCTTCCAGCCGATCACCTTGCGCCCGGCTTCGATCTTCCGGCGCACCCATGCGGACTGAACCGCATAGGCGTCATCCATCGTCATGCGAGGGTGCTTCAGCGAAAGAAGGGCTGTCTGGACTCGGGTCCTTTCAGCCGTGTCGAGGCTTTCGGCGGCTGCGGCAATCTCGTCGTTCGTCAGCATGGTCAGACCTCGTCCGCGATGGTGTTGCGCAAGATGCCGATGCCGTCGGCCTCGACCTCGACGACATCGCCGGGCTGCAGCCAGATGGGCGGATCGAACCGCGCACCGGCGCCGGTCGGCGTGCCGGTGACGATCACATCGCCGGGCACCAGCGTCGTGAAGGTCGAGATGTAGTTGATGATCTTGCGGAAGGAAAAGATCATCCGGCTGGTGCGATCGCTCTGGCGAACCGCGCCGTTGACGCGGGTTTCAAGCTTGATATCGGCGATCTGGGATTCATCCGTGAAGGGAATGAGCCAAGGTCCGATCGCGCCCGTGCGGTCGAAGTTCTTGCCCTGCGTCACGTTGAACTTGGCGTGACGCACCCAGTCGCGGATCGTGCCCTCGTTGCAGAGCGACAGGGCCGCGATATGGTCGAGCGCGTCCGCTTCGGCAATGCGCCGTCCGCCCTTGCCGATGACGATGACAATCTCGCCCTCATAGTCGAGCTGCGGACTTTCCGGCGGGCGGATCAGCGGCTGGTTGTGGCCGGTAAAGGAGCGGGGAAAACGGATGAACAGCGACGGGTTGGAGGGCGCTGCATTGCCATCCTTGTATTCCTCGTTGCGGTCGGGGAAATTGACGCCGACGCAGATGATCTTTTCCGGTGCGGGGATCGGGATTTCATAGCAAATTTCCGACTCCGGAAAGTCGGGCTGCAAGCCAGCTGCTTCGCCGGCCACCCGGAGCAATGCGCCGTCAGAGATGACTTCGCGCAAGGTCGGCCATTTCGCGCCGTGACGCGCGGCCAGATCGACGATGCCTCCTTCCAGGAGAAGGCCGTATCCATATCCATGGCGACCGGCGCGGGAAAAGCTGACAAATTTCGAGTGTGACATCGTTTCTTTCCTCGCGCAATGATGGATCGCCGGACGCAGGATTATGGATGCGTCCGGTAAGGTTCAAGGCTCCGGAGGATCAGGGCGCGACGATCGGCTGGGCGGCGAGGACGGAATCCACGACGTCGGCTCCGGCAAACAGGCTGCCTTCCTCGAACCATGACTTTGGTGCCGGCGCGCCCCAGAGCGTCTGGCGCTGCGGGTCCTTGAGGTTCCACTCGATGGGCTCCAGATCGGGATCGACTGTCTGGTAGTCCGAGCAGTAGATCTCGATGCGGTGGCCGTCCGGATCGCGGATGTAGAGGAAGAAGGCGTTTGAAATACCATGCCGGCCGGGGCCGCGCTCGATGTTCGAAAGCCAGCCTGTGGTGGACATCAGGTCGAGAAGGTCGATGATGTTGAGCGGCGTCGGCACCCAAAAGGCGGTGTGATGCAGGCGAGGGCCGCGACCATTGGTGAAAGCGAGATCGTGCACGCCGCCCTTGCGGTGCGTCCATGCCGCCCACAGCTTTCCCGTTTCTTCGTCAGCCGTGTATTCGGTCACGCGGAAACCGATCTCGTTGTAGAAGGCGACACTTTCATCGACATTCGGTGAGAAGCAGTTGAAGTGATCGATGCGCAGCGGCTTCACGCCCTTATAGAGCGCATATTGCTGATGGATCGGCTGCAGGCGCTCCATCTTGGAATAGAATTCCAAGGGAATGCCATGCGGATCGCGGGTGCGGAAGGTGCGCGACTGATAAGGACGTTCGATCCATTCGACCGGCAGTCGCTTGCCCTTGAAGAAGTGCTCTGCCTTGTCGAGGTCTTCCTCGGAAAATACCTTGAAGCCAAGGTCGCGCGCTTCGGCGGTTCCAGATTTTTTCAGGACGATGCAGTGATGGCCACGCTCTTCGAGCGCCCGCAAGTAAATCGTGTCCGCCGTCTCGTCGGTGACCTGAAGGCCAAGTGTATCGACGTAGAAGGCACGCGATTTCGCCAGATCGGTGACGGCAAGCTCGACATGGCTGAGCCGAACGATGTTGAAGGGCGGGTACAGGTTTGGCTTAGGCAAAGGCATGGGGTCTCCTCCAAATTCAATAGGGCTTGGCGCGTGTCAGCCGCCGAGTTTCTGGATCGCGTGCGCCGTTGTGGCGAAGGCGACATTTTTGGTTTCCATATAGAAATCAAACGACCAGTCCCCGCCGTCACGGCCAATGCCGGAATTCTTGACGCCGCCGAACGGCGTCGGCAGGTGGCGGACGTTTTCCGAATTGACCCAGATCATCCCGGCTTCCAGCGCATCGGTGAAACGGAAGGCGCGGGTGACGTCGGACGTCCAGAGATAGCCGGTGAGGCCGTATTGCACGTCGTTGGCCAACGCCAGCGCATCGGCCTCGTCCGCGAACGGAATCGCGGTGAGCACAGGCCCGAAAATTTCTTCCTGTGCGATGCGCATCCCGTTGTTCGCGCCGGTAAACAGGGTCGGGGATACGTAGCATCCGCCGCCCGGACCATCGAATTTCTTGCCACCGGCGGCAACCGTAGCACCCTCGGTCTTGCCGATTTCGATGTATTCCAGCACCTTCTGTTCATGCACGGGATGGATCAGCGGGCCGACCACGGTTTCCGGGTCGAGCGGGTGGCCGACCTTGATACGCCTGGCCTTCTCGGCGACCATCGTGGTGAAACGGTCGTAGATGCTCTCCTCCACCAGCAGGCGGGAGGATGAGGTGCAGCGCTCGCCGTTCAGCGAGTAGATCATGAAGACTGCGGCATCCGCCGCCCGTTCCAGATCGGCATCGGCAAAGACGATGACCGGATTTTTGCCGCCGAGTTCGAAATGCACGCGCTTCAGCGTATCGGCGCCCTGCTTCATGATCATCGAGCCGGTGCGGCTTTCGCCGACGAAGCCGATTGCCTTGATGTCGGGATGTTCGGTCAGCGCCTTGCCGGCGTCCTCGCCGAGCCCGTTGACGAGGTTCCAGACGCCCTTCGGTAGGCCGGCTTCTTCTGCGATTTCCACCAGCAAGCGGGCGGTCAGCGGCGAGAATTCGGCCGGCTTGTGAACGATGGTGCAACCGGCCGCGAGCGCCGGAGCGATCTTCCAGGTCGACAGCATGAACGGCGTGTTCCACGGTGTGATGACGCCGACGGGGCCGATGGGCGCGCGGCTGGTGATGTTGACCTGACCGTTGGCACGCAGGGTCTTGCCGTCGCGCGCTTCAACGGCGCGGTCTGCGAAGAAGCGGAAGTTTTCCGCCCCACGCAACGCCGCCTTCGCCATGAATTTCAGCGATTGCCCGGTGTCCATGCACTCGGTAAAGGCGATTTCCTCGGCGCGGGCGACGATTGCGTCGGCTATCTTGTGCAGAAGCTTCTTGCGCTGGTCGCCCGGCATGGCCGCCCAGACGGGGAAGGCCGCCTTGGCAGCTTTCGCTGCCCGGTCCACATCCGCAGCCTTGCCGTGGGCGACCTTGGCCAGCACGCGCAGATCGACCGGTGAGATGATGTCGAACGTCGTCCCGTCCGCAGCCGCTACCGCCTCGCCATCGATATGGTTCAGCACGCCGTTCTCGCGAAAGCGGGACAGGTAGGCTTCCGCCTTGGCGATATTGTCTTCAAATGCCGACATGGTGTTTCTCCGATATTTTATGCTGTTCCTGGCCCGTTCGGTCTAGGCGTTTGCCTTGCGAAGACGCGGGTGGATGGCGTTTTTCTTCCAGCTCAGCTCTGGGTCGATTTCACGGATCTCTAGGGTGAGGGCGAAATGCGGCGTCTCGAACAGCGTGCTCAGATGCCTAGTCACCGCGGAAAAGATCGCGTCTCCGGTTCGCTTTTTTTCGTCGTCGCTGCGGCCCTGGCCGATGCGGAAGGACATGTCGATGAAAGCGTTTTCTGCGAGCAGGTCGGCGATTGCGTATGCTTCGCAGCGGATCGCGCGCACCCGTACGGCCCCGACTTCGAAAAGGCCCGAGCCGAGAATTTCGGAATGGACAACACGGCAAAGCGCGTCGAAATCCACTTTTCCGTCGAGGTTGGACGAGTAGTCCATGGTGAAATGCGGCATCGTTCCTCCCGCGCCACAATGCGTCTATATATTTAACATGTTAACAATATGCCGAACCTTGTCAAGGGGACTTGAGCGATCGGCCGCGTTGCGCAGCGCAAAAATTTGTTCCATAGAATCTGCATGACGAGACAATCTCCCGACGACAACGGCATCATGCAGGATGCGCTTCTTCCCCGAGACACGCGCCGGTCCCTGCCGATCGCGTTGCTGCGGGCGCGCGAGGCGGTGATGGGCCATTTCCGGCCGATGCTGGCGCTGCATGACGTGACGGAGCAGCAATGGCGTGTCATTCGCATTCTTGCGGAAGCGGGCACGCTGGATGCCTCGGAAATGGCCGAACGGGCGTTCATCCTTGCGCCGAGCCTCACCCGCATCATCCGATCCCTGGAGGAGCGCGGCTTCATCACCAAGGCAAGGGATGAGCAGGACGGCCGCCGTATCCTGCTTCAGATCACCCCTGCCGGATTGAAGATCATCAATGACGTCAGCCCCGACAGCCGGACAATCTACACGGCACTTGAGCAGCGTTTCGGCCGCGAGCGGATCGACACGCTGCTCGATATGCTCGATGAACTGGCAATGCTCAACAAGTAGCACGGCGGTGCCCCTTTTATCCGGCTGCGCCAGATGAGAGCGTGTCTGCCAATCCCAGTGTGTCGGCGATATAGCGCTGAAGCCGCTCGGCCGCATCCGGCATAGCGTGCCGATCTCCGATCCAGCCGATATAGGTCACGCTGCGCAGAACCATGAAGAGCGGCAGGGTTGCCAAAGCGTTGTCAGACAAAGGCCGGACGGTGCGATATCCCTCTATCAGAGCCGTCTTGATCACGGCGTAATCCGGCTCGTGCCGGTTCCTGAACAGTGCCGTGGCGATGTCGAACATTCGCCAGCCATGGCCGCCATCATCGAAATCGATCAGTTGTATGCAGCCGGCATCGAGCAGAACATTTTCCCGAACAAGATCGGCATGGATAAGGCCGTAGTCGAGATCAAGGGTTGAAAGCATATCCACCTGCGTTTGCAGAATTTTTCGCAGGTTCTCGAGGCCTCTTGCCTGCGCCGCGGACAAGCCCCCGCAATCCCAGAACCGGCCCCAGAGCGGTTGTTCACCCAAAAGGCCGTTTGCGTCCCAGGCCGGGCGGGTGAAGGATGGCGGTGGAAGCCACGCATCGCTGGCGGCGTGCATCCGGGCCATGGTTTCGCCGAGCGACCGGAAAATGATGGCAAGACGTTCGCGGGAATATGTGAGCGGAGCGCCTGACCTGCCGAGCGGGCTGCCGGTCATCCAGCTGACGATATCGGCATGCTGGGCGCCGAAATCCGTCGTCGCATCAAGGGAAACGATATGTCGCCCGTCCGGCGTGGCGACCGGCGCGGGAACGCGCAACCCCGCCCGCCGCAATTCCGCCATCCAAACGAGTTCGGATTTGAGCGACGTCTCGTCATGATATCCCGGCCGGTGCAGACGCAGTGCTGCGGGCTCGCCGCTCTCAAGGGTAATCCGAAAGACGGCGTTCTCCCGGTATTTCAGAAGCTGTGGTGTTTGTGTACCGAGACCCCAGCGGACGAGCGCGTCCTTGGCCCGTCTGCTGAGCGCCTCCATGAAGGAAACTGTGTCCGTTTCTGACATGGTCGCCATCATAAGCCCGACAGCACATCGTCAAGGGTCGACAGCATCAGATCGGCATTGTCCTTTGAGAAGGGCATGGGCGGCCGGATCTTGGTCGCGCACTGGTGGATGCCGAGCTTGCCCATCAGCACGCCGCGTTCGCGCATCCCGTTGATGACCTTGGTCGCGATATCGGGCGCCGGGGTCTTTTTCTCCCAGTCGAGCACGAGTTCCGCCCCGAAGAACAGCCCGCTGCCGCGAACATCGCCGATGATGTCGTGCTTCTCCGTTAGCCGCTTCAGGCCGTCCTTCGCGTATGCCCCGACCAAGCGGGCATTTTCCATCAGATGCTCATCCTCGATCACATCCAGCACGGCCATGGCGGCGGCGCAGGAAACCGGGTTGCCGCCGAAGGTGTTGAAATAGCGGAAGGCCTTGCGGAAGGCGTTCAGCGTGCCGGCGTTCGCAACCACGCCGCCGACGGGGTGGCCGTTGCCCATCGGCTTGCCGAGCGTTACCACGTCTGGCACGAAGCCGGCGCGCTGGTGGCCCCACATATGGCCGCCGGTGCGCCCGAAACCAGGCTGCACCTCGTCGGCAATGACCAGGCCGCCGGCCTTGCGTACGGCCGCGACCGTCTTGTCGAGGAAACCCGGCGGAAGATCGGGAAACCCCTCATTGGCGAAGAACGGGCAGATGATCAGTGCGGAAAAGCCAAAAGGGCTTGCCTGCAGCGAGGCGATCGCCTGTTCGACTTCGGCCGCGAAAGCCTCCCCCGGTATGCCGCTGAGCGGCCGGTAGCTGTCAGGCGCCGGCACGTGGCGCACATGGCCGCCATAGCCGCCGACCGGCGGCATGCGGATCGAGAGCTGCGACACCGCTGTGGTGTTGCCATGATAGGTGAAGTCGGTCGCGATGACGCCGGTTTTCCCCGTTACCGCCTGCGCCATGCGGAGCGCCACGTCGTTGGCCTCGCTGCCGGTACAGGTCATGATCGCCGTATCGAGGCTCTTGTCGAAGGTGGCGGTCAGGCGTTCGACATAGTCGAGAATGCCCTCGTGCAGATAGCGCGTATGGGTGTTCAAGGTCGATGCCTGCCGCGTGATCGCCTCCACCACGCGCGGATGGCAATGGCCGACATGGGGCACATTGTTGTAGCAGTCGAGATATTTTCGCCCGTCCGCATCCCAAAGCCAGACACCTTCACCGCGCACAAGCTGGACGGGGTCCTGATAGAAGGTGGACATGTTGCGGCCGAGGAGCCGCTCCCGGCGGGCGAGGAGTGTTGCGTTGTCGGTCATGTCATTTTCCTCCGGCAGCGGCGGCCAGGCCGGCATCGAGCGCTGCCAGAATCCGGTTGACGTCGGCGGTGGTGATGATGAGCGGCGGCGAGATGATAACGTTGGAGCCGGAGGTGCGAACCATGACGCCCGCTTCATAGGCCGTGTCCTGAACACGCTGCACGATATCCTTCGGCGCGCTGGTTTTCGCGGCACGATCGGTAACCAGTTCCAATGCGCACATCAGCCCCGCACCGCGCACGTCGCCAATCAGTTCATGCTTTTCCTTCAATGCCAGAAGACCTGCAAGCAGTTCGTCGCCACGCGCGCCGGCATTGGCGGCCACATTCAGGCGCTTGGTTTCCTTCAGGGTTGCCAGTGCCGCGGCAGCGCCGACCGGATGGCCGGAATAGGTGTAGCCGTGGCCGATGGTGCCGAGGGCGTTTTTGTTGCTTTCAAACGCTCCGGCGATCTTGTCGGCGATCATGACCGCGCCGAAGGGATAGTAGCCGTTGGTGATGGCCTTGGCGGTCGACATCAGGTCCGGTTTCACGCCCCAGAGACGCGATCCGGTCCAGGCGCCGGTGCGGCCAAAAGCGGTAATCACCTCGTCGGCGATCAAGAGAATGCCGTGTCTATCGCAGATGGTGCGCATCAGCGGCATGAAGGTTTCGTGCGGCACCATGATGCCACCGGCACCCAGCACCGGCTCCATGATGAAGGCGGCGATGGTATCTGCACCCTGAAAGGCGATCTCGTCCTCGAACTGACGGCCGATGGCCGCGGCAATTTCGGCCGGATTTTCGGTACCGAAGGGATTGCGATAGGGGTAGGGAGCGGCGAGGTGAAACACGCCCGGCATCAAAGGCTCGTAGTTGCGGCGGAAATTGGCGTTGCCGTTGACGGAGGCGCCGCCGAAATGAGTGCCGTGATAACCCTTCTTCAGCGCTACGAACTTTGTGCGTTCCGGCTGGCCATTCAGCTTGTGATACTGGCGGGCGAGCCGCAGGCAGGTCTCGACCGAATCCGAGCCGCCGGATGTGAAGAAGGCGCGGCTGAGACCGTCTTGCCCGAACCATTCGGCAAGCTCGTAGGACAGTTCGATCAGCGGCGGATTGGTGGTGCCGCGAAAGGCAGAGTAGTAGGGAAGCTCGTCCAACTGGTCGCGGATCGCCTTCTTGACGGGCTCGCAGGAGTAGCCGAGATTGACGTTCCAAAGCCCGCCAACCCCATCCAGCACGGTCTTGCCATCGATGTCGGTGATTTCGACGCCGGAAGCGGCCTTGATGATGCGCGGCGGGTTCGCCAGCATCTCGGCCGGGTGCGCCATCGGGTGCCAGACGTGGCGGGCATTGTTTTCGGTCAGGAAATTGGTTTCGCGCATGGCGTCGTCCTCTTTGTTCAAAGTCCAAGCATGGAAAGGGCGCGGGCATAGCCGTCCGCAGGGCAGGTGACGTCGAAATGGACGTGGGGCAGCCCCACCGCCTCGGCGCCCTCGATATTCTTCAACTGGTCGTCAACGAAGACGCAGGCTTCGCGCGGCAGGCCGATTTCGGAAATCACCCGCTCATAGGCGCGCGGATCGGGCTTCAGGATCTTCGTGTAGGTGGCATCGACGATGACGTCGAAAAGGCCGATCAAGGGGAAGCGCTTGCGGAATTCGATCCCGTAGAAGAGATCGAGTTCGTTCGACAGGATGCCAAGGCGGAGGCCCGCAGCCTTGGCACGGGTGATCGCATCGCGCGCTTCCGGGCGCAGCACCAGTTCAGCCTCGGCGCCGCGCGCCCGCTGGACGAAGGTCTTCATATCGGTCCAGTTTTCTCCGACCAGCAGTCCGACTTCAGCTGTTCGGGTCATCCAGTAGTCGCGTTCGGTGATCTCGCGGTTCTGCATCGATACCCAGAGCGGATCGGTTGCCGGGTCGAAGGGGCCGCGCCACGTCAACGTGCCGGCCTCAAGACCAAGCGCCTGCTCGGTAATGTCGTGGGTTTCGAACAGCGTGCGTGTGACAACGCCGCCGAAATCGAGAATGAGTGCGCGGTCGCCTGTCATGGCCTGCCTTCCGGAATTATGCCCTGTGAAACCCAGGCGTCGAAAACGGCGAGGGCCTGAGTGGCGAATTGTGGTGAGTTGATATGTGCATCGACCTCGTGGAGGGTCACGGAGGCAGGGATTGCGCGGCGCATCGCCTGGGTGAAGGCATCGAGCCCTGCCGGATCATGCAGCGCCTCGCCGGGCTGGTCCCATTCCTGCACGCCCCTCAGCGGGAGAAGAAAGGCAACCGGCGCCTTGGCTCCTGCGAGCTTTTCGCCGATGAGGACGGCGGTTGCCCTGCGCCCATCATTCGAGGTGGTGACCGATCCGATCAGGCGGTTGTGGGTATGATAAGGTCGATCGGCAAGCGCGGCCGGCAGCGGCTGCCAGGCTGGCAGATCGACCATGTCGGTGGCGCCGGGGGCGACGATCTGGGGGATGCCGGCGCGGCCCGCATTCTCCAGCCTGTCTGGCCCGGAGGTGACCACCGTGCCGTTCTGGTGATTGACGACTTCCTGCATGCAGAAATCGAACACGGCGGCAAAGCCCTTTTGCGCGGCAATCGCTTCGAAAGCCCGGCCGCCCATGCCGGTCGAGTGAAATACCGCGACGTCGTAGCCGCGCCTTTCAAGCTCGGGTTTCAGGTGCTTCATGTATTTGAGACAGGTGGAGCCGAGGGACGTCATGCCAATCAGCGGCCTATCCTTGCCAGGTTTCACGCTTGCACGCGCCGCGCCGACAACGGCGCCGCAAGCCTGCGAAAGCACGGCGCGGCAGATGCCGTTCAGCCCATAGAGCCCGCCCGCCCACAGGATCATCATCAGGTCCGGCGCGATCCGCTCCGGTGGCACGAGATGGGAGTAGGCGATGGTTGAAACGACGAATTTAGGCACTCCGAGCGGCAGGGCGGCCGCGACGTCCAGCGCCAGATCCGTTCCCATGGAGCCTCCGAGAATGATGACACCATCCGCCAGTCCGCCCTCATGCAGCATCCTGACCAGCGCCGCTGCGCCAGCGGACATCAGCGACATGGCCGAGTGTTCGTCGCCGCTGGCGACAATCTCTTCAATCGTGGTTCCCGCTGATTTGGCAATGTCATGCCGGGTATAATCCGGCCGGTAGGGCGGATCGGACAGGACGCTGACATCGACCATGACGGGCTTTCCGCCGGAGGTCCTGATGATATCTGCCATGAACTGCAGTTCGTCGGACTTGGTGTCCCCCGTTCCGACCACGAGGATGCTTGGTGTGTTTTTGTCTTCCGCCGATGATGCTCCAAGGCTCATTCTACCGGTTCCCTTTGCTTTACATTGCTGTTCCCGAAGGTCTTTTTGACCCGTAGTATTTTTCTGAGATGCGTTTGGCCGTGTCGGCGACGGATGCGCCGAAGCTCTTGAGCGTGGTGGCGTTTGCCCGCGCCAGGGGTGCTGCAATAGCGATCGCGCCGATCGGCCGGCCTGCCGGCGAACGAATGGGTGCGGCGGTGCTGACGACGCCGATTTCGATACCCTGATTGCTGATCGAGTAGCCGCGTTCTACGGTCTCAGCCACCATTCTGCGCAAGGTTGAAGGATCTATCACCGTATGTTCGGTGAAGGGTGCCAGCGGTTTTAAAAGAGCGGCTTCTATCTGCTGTTGTCCGGAAAAAGCCAGGTAGGCGAGGCCCGATGCGGTCGCATGAAACGGAAGGTAGGTGCCAATCTCGACGATGACCCGGTGGGCGCGGGGCGAGTCTTCCACATGGATCGTCGAAAGCCGCCCTCCGGTGAATTCGGACAGATGAACCGTCTCTTCCGAGATATCCGCGAGCTCTTTCACAAAAGGAATGGCGATGCGCAGGAACGGATAACGCGCCTCGCGAATGCGCGCCAGGCGGACAGGCGCCGACCCGATCCGGTACTTTCGGGTCTCGTTATCCTGTTCGACGAAACCGTGCTTTTCGAGTTCGACAAGCAGGCGGCGGGCCGTTGCCTTGTCGAGTTCGCAGAGGCGGGCGATATCCGTCAGACCTGCCTCGTTGTTCATTTGGGATAGGCTATCCAGCAAGGACAGTGCTTTTCCGACGGTGCTCATTCGGTTTCCTCTTCTGTCCGGTGCATCGTTCCATCGATGCCGGTTCGGTCGCTGTATGCACCTGTCTGGTTCCCAGCCGCCAGCGCCGAACATGGATCGTGTCAGCGCAAACTAGTTAACATGCGAAATAACTTGACAGGTGTGGGCAATCTTTGCAAGTCTATATTTGAAGCGTTGGTTCAATATTTGAACCATACGCGCTGACCTGCATGCGGCCAAGAACAAAAGAAAAAGCGCGGCAGATCAGTCCGGTTCGAAGCAACGGCGGTTTTGGGAGGCTGGGTTTCCCGAAGCGCAATCGGATAGTCGCAAACAAGGGGAACGTGAGCGAAATGGACAATCAACTCTCGACAGGCGCAGGGGAAAACCAGCTGCGCAAAAACAGTCTCGGCGTTGGTGCCGTGACATTTCTGGTGGTCTCGGCAGCAGCGCCGCTGACGGCTGTGGCGGGCGGCGTTCCGCTCTCCATGCTGCTCGGCAACGGCGCCGGCATTCCACTGACATTTCTTCTGGTCACCGCAATCCTGGCTCTGTTCGCGGTCGGCTACGTCGCCATGGCCCGCCACATACGCAATGCCGGCGCCTTTTATGCCTATACCGCCCAGGGCCTCGGAGGCATGATGGGCGGTGCAGCCGCCCTCATCGCCATTCTCGCTTACAATGCCATGCAGATCGGCGTACTCGGTCTCTTCGGTGCCGCAACCGCGGGGTTTTTTGCAGGCATCGGCCTAGATCTGCCCTGGTGGGTCTGGACCTATATCGGTATCGCAGCCGTCGCGGTCTTCGGCTACCGGAGCGTCGATCTTTCGGCCAAGGTGCTGACTGTCCTCGTCATCCTCGAGTATCTCGTCGTGCTGGTCATCGATGCCGCGATCCTGTTCAAAGGTGGCGACAGCGGCCTTTCGGCAGCACCGTTCACGCCGGCTGCGTTCATGAGCGGAACGCCGGCGGTCGGCATCCTCTTTTGCTTTGCAGCCTTCATCGGCTTCGAAGCCACCACGATCTACAGCGAAGAGGCGCGCGAGCCCCACAAGACTGTGCCGCGCGCCACCTATATCTCGGTCTTCATCATCGGCCTTTTCTACATGCTGACCTCATGGCTGATGGTCAACGGCGCCGGTGCCGACAAACTCGTGCCCGAACTGCAGGGGCTTGCCGATCCGACGACATTCCTCTTCGGCCTTGCCGAACGCTATGTCGGTCACTGGATCGTGCCGGTCATGAGCGTGCTGTTCATCACCAGCCTGTTTGCCGGCGTGCTCGCCTTCCACAATGGCGTCGCCCGCTACATGTATGTCGCCGGCCGCGAAGGCCTGCTGCCGAAGTCCGTTGGTGTCACCCACCCGGTGTTCCAGAGCCCGCATGTCGGCTCCGTCATCCAGACAGTCATCGCGGTGTTCGTCGTCGCGCTCTTCGCCTTTACCGGGCAAGACCCGGTACTGGCGCTGTTTTCCTGGCTTACCAATGTCGGCACGCTTGCTATCATCCTTCTGATGGCGTTTACGGCATTCGCCATCGTTGCTTTCTTCAGCCGCAATCCCGGCCTCGAAAGCAATGCGCTGGTCACCAAGGTCCTGCCGATGATCACCGGCACCATCCTTGCGGGGCTGGTCTACTACATAGCTGTGAATTTCGGCGCGATTGCCGGCGCAAGCGGCGTGCTCGCAGTCCTTCTGCCCGGTCTGGTGGCGATTGCAGGTGTCATCGGACTGGTGCTGGCGGCATCGCTGAAGTCCGGCAACCCGTCCGCCTTTGCCAGGCTCGGTGCCGCTCAGGAAGCCCGATAATAGCCAAGCCGGTGGGCGCCCAGCGTCCGCCGGCATTTTCATGGATACCGGGAGTTTCCATATGCAGGACAAGATCGATCGTCTGCGCACCGCAACCATTGCGCCGCAAGGTTTGTTCATCGGTGGCAACTGGAGAAGCGCCCGGGACGGCGCCGTTATGGACGTTGTGTCGCCGATCGACGGACACACGCTGACGACGATCGCCGACGCTGGAGCGGCCGACGTCGATGCGGCCGTCCAGGCCGCCCGTGCAGCCTTCGACAGAGGGACATGGTCCAGAGCGGCTCCGGCCGAGCGCAAGAAGGTTCTCTTTAGGATTGCGGAGTTGATCGAGCGCGATGCGCTGGAACTGGCCGTTCTTGGCGTTCGCGACAACGGCACGGAAATTTCCATGGCGCTGAAGGCCGAACCCGGCAGTGCTGCTGGGTCGTTCCGGTATTATGCCGAAGCCCTCGACAAGGTGTATGGCGAGATCGCACCCACCTCTGAAAGCGTTCTGGGCCTCATCCACCGCGAGCCTGTCGGCGTCGTGGCTGCTATTGTGCCCTGGAATTTTCCGATGATGATCAGTGCATGGAAGATCGCGCCGGCCCTGGCCGCAGGCAACAGCGTCGTTCTGAAACCGGCCGAGGGCGCATCGCTGACGCTGTTGAAACTGGCGGCGCTTTGCGCCGAGGCCGGTTTGCCTGACGGTGTGCTGAATGTCGTTACCGGGCGCGGAGCCGTCACCGGGGAGGCGATCGGTCTTCACGGCGACATCGATGTGCTCGCCTTCACCGGCTCGGGCGGCGTCGGCCGCCGCCTGCTGGAATATTCGGCGCGCTCCAACTTGAAGCGTGTCTATCTCGAGCTGGGCGGCAAGTCGCCCAATGTCGTGTTTGCCGATGCGCCGGATCTTGAACAGGCAGCCAAGGTCTCGGCTTTCGGGATCTTCCGGAATTCCGGTCAGGTCTGTGTCGCCGGATCGCGGCTCCTGGTCGAGCGCTCGATCCATGAGGAATTTGCCGACAGGGTCGCCGCCATCGCCGCGAAGATAAAGGTCGGCGATCCGCTGTCATTGGCAACCGAATCCGGTGCCATTTCGAGCGAAATCCAGCTTGAAAAAGATCTTGGTTATGCCGGGCAGGCCCTGTCCGAAGGAGCGAGGCTGAGGACCGGCGGCGCGCGTATTCTGGAGGAGACCGGCGGCTTCTACATGCAGCCGACTGTTTTCGATGTGACCCCTGAGATGACGCTGGCGAAGGAAGAGGTGTTTGGGCCGATCCTCTCGGTTATACCCTTCGATGACGAGGCGGACGCTCTGCGGATCGCCAATGCCACGCCTTACGGGCTTGCCTCGGCCGTCTGGACCGGCAACCTGTCACGCGCCCATCGCATGGTGCGCGGCATCAAGGCCGGGGTTGTCCATGTCAACACGTATGGCGGATCCGACAATACCGTTCCGCTCGGTGGCGTCCGCCAATCCGGCAATGGCCACGACAAATCGCTGCATGCGATGGACAAGTATCACAATCTGAAGACGGCATGGATTCAGTTGTAAGTCGCGATTGGTGATTGGTGATTGGTGAGTGGACGTGGGTTGCGAACCGAATACTTCCACTACCCACTACCCACTACCCACTACCCACTACCCACTACCCGCCAAAACTCCCCACTTGCGTCGGCACATGCACATAGTTGCGATCGAAGTAGAGAAGTGCGTTGCCGTCCGGCCGTGACCTAAGCCCAACAACGCGCCCGATGAAGATGTGGTGTGTGCCCACAAGGCGGGCTTCCGAGAGTTCGCAGTCGAACGAAACGATAGCGTCGGTCAGCGCCTGCGCGCCCGATGGCATAGCCACCCAGTCGGCGGCCGCGTAGCGTGCCTCCATATCGGTGGCCCCACCTGCGAATTTTCCTGCCAGACCCTTGTGGTCGTGGCTCAAGACATTCACGCAGAAGCGCCGGTTTTCGAGAAACAGGCCGCATTGCGATGACCGGCCGTTCATGCAGACCAGCAGTGTCGGCGGCTCGTCGGTAACGCTGCACATCGCGGTCGCGGTGAACCCGCCGCGTCCGGCGGGTCCATTGGTGGTGATGACGTTGACGGGCGCACAGACGCGCGCCATCGCATCGCGGAATTCGGTTCTGGAAACAGCCTCCTCCATCGCCTGCCTCCTATTCCGCAGCGGACTTGAAGGCGTCGGCCGTATTAATCGGCGGCAGCCAGGTGTCTCCGGTCCAGCCGTTTTCGTCGTAGTCGCTCATGCAGGTGTCGACCAGCGCTTCCATCTCGCGCAACCGGCCGCCTCGCTCCGCGCCCTTCAGCACCTGGAGGCGTACCTCTTCCGGCGAGCCGGCGTAGTTCAGTTCATAAAGCGCGTGACGTCCACCGAACTCGGTGCCGGTTGCGTCCCAGAGCAGTTTCATAATCTTGATGCGCTCGATATGACCCATGTCGTTGGAGCCGCGGACATACTGGCCGAGATAGCGGTCGATCTCGGGATTGTTGAAATCCTTGGCCGAGGACGGCAGGTAGATCAGCCCTGATGCCACGACTTTGCGCACCGTTTCGATGACGCGCGGATAGGCTTCCGACATGAAGGTGCGGTAGGCAAGCGCCGCCTCCAGATTGGGCAATACCGCACCGTTCGCCCAGGGGATCGGATTGTAGGCCATGGCGTTGGAAAAGCTCCAGAACATGTGCCTCAAGGCTATGACTTCGCCAAGCGCCGCCTGATTGCCCCGGAAAGCATCACCGCCGGTCGCGCGCAATGCCTTGGCAAGCAGCCCGGCCAGGAAGTCGAGCTTGACGGCAAAGCGGGTGCAGCCCTGGAAGCAATAGCCGTGCATGAAACCGGACGCCGGATGGAACGACAGGATTTTCGGCGCGTCGCGCAGCACCAGTACGTCTTCCCAGGGGATGAAGACATTGTCGAGCACGAGGATGGCGTCGTTTTCGTCGAAGCGCGAAGACAGCGGATAATCAAACGGGGTGCCGACCCGGTTGGCCGTCTCCTCATAGGACACGCGGCAGAACATCTTGATGCCCGGGGCGTTCATCGGGACGATGAACATGACCGACAAGGATGGATCCTCCGTTACCGTGGCCGAGCTTTGCGCCAGGAAATTGTAGTGCGTCAGCGCAGACGAGGTGGCCACCACCTTGGCGCCGGACACATAGATGCCGGCATCGGTTTCCTTGGTGATGTGAACGAAAACGTCCTTCACGGCATCCGCCGGCTTGTGGCGGTCTATCGGCGGGTTGACGATCGCGTGGTTCATGAACAGCGCCGCTTCCTGCGCGCGTTTATGCCAGGCGAGCGCATTGTCCTTGAACGGGCCGTACCAGTCGGCATTGGCCCCAAGCGTATTCATCAGCGCCGCCTTGTAGTCGGCGGTGCGGCCCATCCAGCCGTAGGACATGCGCGCCCAATCGGCGATGGCACCCTGCTGTGCGACAAGTTCGGACGATGATTTCGCCACTCGGAAATATTTGTGGGTGTAGCCGCCCGAACCTGTATCGGTGGGCGATGTCAGGCGCTCCTTGGTTTTCTCCGCATGCAGCGCATCGTACATGCGTGCAATCGAGCGGGCCGAATTGCGCATCGACGGGTGGGTCGTCACGTCTTTGATGCGCTCGCCGTTGATATAGACCTCGCGCCCGTCGCGCAGGGATGCGAGGTACTCCTCGCCGGTGAACGGCCGCTTGCTGTCGGCGCGGAAGTCTTCTGCTTTCATCGTATCCTCCCTTGGTGTGAGAGAAAATCCTAAGACTTGCATTGCCGGCCGGCTATGGACAGAATGGCCAAATCACTTGTACTTTTTTCGGTTGAACGCGATGGCAGGCCTGATTCCGAGTTTCTTTGTCTATGGCGAGCCGGATCGTCCGCTCGATATTGGCTTTCTCCATGTCGAAACGGTCATGGCCCGAAAAACCATGCACCTCGGGCAGGTAAGGGCGCATAAGCACGATAGCATGGCCCAGATCACCTTCTGGACAAGTGGTGGTGGCTCTTACTCCATCGAAGATCAGTGTTTGGACTTTTTGGCGCCTGCCGTCAGCTTCGTTCCGAGCGGAGTGGTGCATGCGTTCAGTGTCGAAGCGATGACCTCCGACGCGATCGTCGTCTCTGTCGCAGATAGTCTTTTACCCTCTATTGCCGGCCACACATCGCTGCCTCTTGACCGGCCGGTGATGGTGATGGGGCAAGGGCCAGCCGCATCCTGGGACAGGCTGGGGCGGATCATGCGACTGATCGCCGAGGAGTATGCGGAGCGATTGGTGGGGTCGGATACGGTCATCCGTTCGATCGCCGCCGCCGCTCTGACCCAAATCGGACGTCTGGCATCCGACGTTCCAGCCTTGGTGCAATCCCCGCAGCAGCGCCTTGCTTCAGACCTCCGGCGTCTCATCGACCGGACCTTTCGCGACAACTGGCCGGTTGAGCGCTACGTGGCGACACTCGGCACCACACCGCATCTGCTTGCAAAGGCCGGGCATGCGGTCTTCGGGCAGGGCGTCAAGGATCTGATCGCCGAGCGCCGGCTTCTGGAAGCCAAGCGCCTGCTGCTTTTCACCGTCCGTTCGCTGGAAGACATCGCTTACGAGGTGGGCCTGAAGGACGCTGCCTATTTTTCGCGGTTCTTCCGCAGCCGGACTGGCCTGCCGCCAAGCGAATGGCGGCGGCGGCACCTGTCCGGCGAACACAGTGCTGACGAAGGGCGCTCTGTTTAACATGTGAAATACATTGACAGTCCAGCAGGCATGCGACACTCTTTTATCCGGCCGTCCAGGACGGTTGTGCCATGTTTCACGCGGGCGGGAGGCTTCGCGAAACGCAATGGCATAGGCTAACGCTGTTGGGAGGCAGAGTTGGAACTCTTGATCAATCAGGCCCTGACGCAAAGCGCATGGGTGCCCGTTTCCTGCGAACAATGGACAAACGATCTGCAGTCGATCTGCGGGAGTTTCAATCCGAAAACGGTGGAACGCGGCGATATCGTCACCGGCGCCGCGAGGCGCATCGACGTCTGCGGCATGGAGTTCGCCCACGTTTCCAACGATCTCGACCGCGTCCACCGGGATTGGGACGACATTCGCCGGGATGCCAACGAGCACCTCTTCCTCATCCTGCAACTGGAAGGTTCCTGCGGCGTCGAGCATATCGGCCAGCAGGCGATCCTCGACGTTGGCGATTGCATCCTCGTTGATTCCACGCGGCCGACCACATTCTATTTCGGTGGGCACTTCAGCAATCATCTGTCGCTGCATCTGCCTCGGCAGATCATGTTCTCCGAAGGCCAGGTCGAGTTCGATATCGCCCGCAAACTGGAAGCCTACGATCCGATGGCGATGATGCTGCGCGCCCTGGTGGCCAAGATTATGTCCACGGCCGAATCCGACGCCGCCTCCGCCAACCTGCGGCGCCTGATGTTCAACGCGACGCGACAGGCCTTTGTCTCCAGCGGCGACGCGATGGCTGCTCTCAACGAGAGCGCGGCGCGCCGGCTTCAGATGGTCGATATCCTGATCGACCGTCATCTGACACAGAGTGATCTCTGTGCAAAATGGCTGGCGACCCGGATCGGGGTATCGATCCGCACGCTGCAGCAGGATTTTCAGGGCATGGGCGTAACCTGCACCACTGTCATCCGCGACAAGCGCCTGCGGTTCGTGCGTGAAAAGCTAGAGCAGATCAAAGATCAGAAGAATTCACGGACAATCGCGGAAGTGGCGTATTCGGCCGGCTTCAACGACATTTCCTATTTCAATCGCAGCTTCAAGGAACTGTTTGACTGTGCGCCCACCGACCTGTTGAAACCCGCATCGGCGACCGCGCAGTAGAGCCCCGGAGGGCTGCGCTTTGCGGCCAGTCGCGTCGCGTTTCAGCCCAAGCCGCGGCGCGCTCCAGACCAAGACGTTATTTCTCCACTGCGGCATAGTCCTTCCATAGCTACGGGAGGAGCCAATCGTGAAGCAGTACAGCCTGTTCATCGGCGGAGCGCGTGTCGATACCGCCGCGCATGCCGACGTTCGCAATCCGTCGACCGGTGGTGTCGTTGGGCAGATGCCGCTGGCGACGCCGGCGGATCTCGACCGTGCCGTGGCCGCGGCTGCCGGGGCATTTCAGGCATGGAGCCAGGTCCCGGACGCAGATCGGCAATCGGCGTGCCGCGCCATCGCGGAAAAGATCACCGTCAACAGTGAGGAACTCGCCCGTCTCCTGACGCTCGAACAGGGAAAGCCGCTAGGCGGACTCGGCTCGCGTTTCGAGATCGGCGGCGCCATCGCGTGGACACGGCATACGGCGGAACTCAGCCTGCCGGTCGAGCTGTTGCAGGATAATGAGGACGGCCGCGTCGAGATGCACCGCAAGCCTATCGGCGTCGTCGGCGCGATAACGCCCTGGAACTGGCCGGTGATGATCGCCTGCTGGCATATCATTCCGGCGATCCGCACCGGCAATACGGTCGTCATCAAGCCGTCTCCGCTGACGCCGCTGTCGACGATCCGGCTGGTTGAGATCATCAACGAGGTGCTGCCGCCGGGCGTGGTCAATGTAATCACGGGAGAAAACAGCATCGGCGCAGCCTTGTCCGCTCATCCGGGCGTCGCCAAGATGACCTTCACCGGCTCGACTGAAACCGGCAAGAAGATCATGGCATCGGCCGTCGCGACCCTGAAGCGGCTGACGCTGGAACTCGGCGGCAACGATGCCGGCATCGTGCTTCCCGACGCCGATCCGGCGCAGATCGCCGAGGGCCTGTTCTGGGGCGCCTTCATCAACAATGGCCAGACCTGCGCGGCGCTGAAGCGTCTTTACGTCCATGACAGCATCTACGAGGCGGTCTGCAAGGCGCTGTCCGAATACGCAGCGAAGATTCCGATCGGCGATGGCCTTGACGAATCAAGCGCGCTGGGACCGGTCCAGAACGAGATGCAGTTCAACAAGGTGCGCGAGTTGGTGGATGATGCGCGCGCCAACGGCGGACGCATTCTCACCGGCGGCACGCCGCTGGATCGTCCGGGCTATTTCTACCCCGTTACCTTGGTTGCCGATGTGACCGACGGCATCCGGTTGGTCGATGAGGAACAGTTTGGCCCGGCACTGCCGATCATCCGCTATAGCGATATCGACGAGGTGATCACCCGCGCCAACGCCAATCCGGCCGGGCTCGGCGGTTCCGTCTGGTCGGCCGATCCGCAAAAGGCGCACCACTATGCGCGCCAGCTCGAATGCGGTTCGGTCTGGATCAACAAGCACGGCGCGATACAGCCGAACGCACCCTTCGGCGGCGTCAAGCAATCGGGCATAGGCGTCGAGTTCGGCGCCGAGGGCCTGAAGGAATTCACCACAATCCAGACCGTACTGAGCTGAGCCATGACAACATACGACTACATCATCGTCGGTGGCGGATCCTCGGGCTGCGTTCTGGCCAACCGTCTGTCGGAAGATCCGAAGAACACCGTCCTGCTGATCGAATCCGGCAAGCGCGACACAGATCCGTGGATCCATATTCCCGCAACCTTCTTCAAGGTGTTGGGCAAGGGCGAGGCTGTCCATCCCTACGCTTCCGAGCCGGATGCAGGCCTGAACGGCCGGCCGAGCATCGTGCCACAGGGCAACGTTTTGGGGGGCGGGAGTTCCGTCAACGCGATGATCTACATTCGCGGCCATCGCAATGACTACGACACCTGGGCACAAATGGGCTGCGCCGGCTGGTCTTACGACGACGTGCTTCCCGCCTTTCGTTCCCTTGAAAACAACGAGAGGCTGAACGGCACCTATCACGGTCGCTCAGGCACGCTGCATGTCTCCGATCCGAGGCACCGCCACCCGCTGAGCGAAGCCTTCGTTCAGGCAGCCAGAGAGATCGGCATTCCCTTCAATCCAGATTTCAATGGTTCGGAACAGGAGGGCGTCGGCTTCTACCAGACCACCACGCACAATGGCCGGCGCTGGAGTTCGGCGCAGGCCTTTCTGCGCGAAGCGGAAAAACGGCCGAACGTGACGGTGCTGACCGAGCGGCGCGTGGCCCGTATCCTGTTCGAAGGCAAACGCGCCACCGGCGTCGAGCTTCTCGACGGCGCGCGGTTTTCCGCGGCAAAAGAAATCGTGCTGACGGCGGGCGCCATCGCGACGCCAAGGATCCTGCAACTGTCCGGCGTCGGCGACGCGGCGCATCTCAAGGAATATGGTATCGGCGTGGTCGCCGATCTGCCGGGCGTCGGCGCCAACTATCAGGATCATCTGGAGGTCCCGGTTCAGGGCGAAACGCATGCGCCGATCTCGATGCTCGGCCATGACGGCGGTTGGCGCGCTGCCGCACATATGCTGCGCTATCTGACGACCCATCGCGGCCTGCTTTCGTCCAATGTGGTCGAATGCGGCGGGTTCGTGGACACGGCCGGCACCGGCCAGCCGGACGTGCAGTTTCATGTGCTGCCGGCGATGGTTGGGTTCGTCGACCGGGAACCGGAGCCGGGTCACGGGTTGAGCATCGGCCCCTGTTATCTGCGGCCACGTTCGCGCGGGACTGTCCGGCTGCGGTCGTCCGATCCGAACGACAGCGCATTGTTCAACGCCAATCTGCTGTCGGATCCCGCCGATCTCGAAACGCTGGTGCGCGGGGTTGAAACCGCGATCCGCATTCTGGAAGCGCCGGCGCTGGCCAAGCTGGTCAAGCGCCGGGTGCTGCCGAAGCCTGGTGTGGAAAACGACCCGCAGGCCCTTCGGGACTACATTCGCCAGACCACCAAGACCGTGTTTCATCCAGCCGGGACCGCCAGAATGGGAAGGCTTGACGAACGTACGAGCGTCGTTGGGCCGGATCTCAAGGTTCATGGCATCGAGGGATTGCGTGTCTGCGACGCGTCGGTGATGCCGACGCTGGTTTCGGGCAATACGAATGCGCCTGTCATGATGATCGCTGCCAAGGCGGCGGCGTTCATGACCGGACGGCAGATACCCGCCTGACAGGCATTGCCGGGACCGATGCCGGAGGAGGCGAACGATCCCGAAGATGAAGCCGCGGGAACTTGCACATCAACACTGGAGGAGGAAACCATGAGACATTATCTTGCAGGTCTGGCCGCGGGGCTGGCCCTATTTCTGATATCAACATGCAGTGCCAATGCTGCGGCATCCTGTGGGGCGGATGGCGGCGAGGCTGCCACCGGCGAACCGATCGTCATCGGCGCCATCACCGGCAAGACCGGGCCGGACGATTTCTCGAATTCGACCAAGGCGGCGAAAGCCTATTTCGATTGCCTCAACGCCAAGGGCGGCATTCACGGCCGGCCGGTCAAATATCTGGTCGAGGACGACCAGTGGAACCCCGAAACCGCGGCCCAGCTTGCAGCCAAGCTCGTCAACGACGAGAATGCGGTGCTGATGGTCGGCAATTCAAGCTTCGTTGAATGCGGCGCCAACGCCGATTTCTACAAGAAATCCGGTATTGTCGTAGTTGCTGGCGTCGGCGTTCCGCGTGAATGCTTCTTTGCCGAGAACTATGCCGCGACGAATGCGGGACCGCGCGTTTCCATGCTGGGCGCAATGGGTTACGCATTGGACCAGCTGAAAGCAAAGTCGGTTGTCTGCATCGGTCCCAATATCCCGAACGTCGGCACATGGTCCTGCGATGGCATTGCTTCGCTGGCCAAGGAGAAAGGCTTTGCGGCCGAAACGATCCTGATGGATCCCGGTACGGCCGACTCGACATCCACCATCCTGCAGGCGGCGGCTTCCAAGCCGGATGTCATTATCCTCGGCCTTCCCAAGGGCGTCACCATTCCGCTTCTTACGGCGGCAGAAGAGCAGGGACTCAACCAGACCATCAAGTTTCTGAGCGCTGCATCGGCCTACGACCTGTCGGTACCCGGCACGATCGGCGCCGGCTGGGATGGGCATTTCTATGTCAACATGGAGTTCAACGACCTTGAAGCCACGACATCAGACAATCAGAACTGGCTCGCCGTCATGGACGAATACGGTCAGACCTCCGATCCGCGCGACACGTTCGCACAGGCCGGTTATCTTGCCGCCCGTATAGCGGAAAAGGCGCTGATGTCGCTTGACCCCAAGGACATCACCCGCGAAAGCACCAGCGCTGCCATCCGGCAGGTTAAGGGCTTCACCAGCGATATCTTCTGCGCGCCCTGGTATTTCGGCGACGGCCAGCCGCGCCACAATGCCAACACCACGACCCGTATGGCGGTCAGCGAAGGCGGCAAGTGGAAGGTGATCTCCGATTGCGCGCCGTCGCCCGATCCGGAACTGGCCGATATCCGCGCCTTTGAAAAGACCGCCGGCCTCACTCCGTAAGCCACGGATTACATATGGTCCCGTGGCGTGAGCCACGGGATACGCCTTGTCCGCCGCGTTTCGGCTGCCACATCGGAATTCGCCTATGACCTTCTTGCCATTTCTGATATCGGGCCTCGGGATCGGGGCGGTCTACGCACTGTCGGGCGTCGGTCTCGTCGTCCTGTTCCGGGCAACCGGCGTGCTGAATTTCGCCTTTGGTGCCGTTGGCGCGCTGGGTGCTCACGTTGCCTGGCAGGTGCTGGAATGGCGGCTCCCGCTGGCCATCGCGATCCTGGCCGCTGTCGTCGTCTCCGCGCTCGTCAGTTTCCTTTACGGGCGTTTCCTTGCCCCGCGCCTGTCTCAGCGGGATACGGTCGTGCGGGCAGTGGGAACGCTGGCGCTGGCGCTTGTGCTCATCGCGGTGATGGGCGTCATTTGGGGCGAGCTTCCCCGCCGCCTGCAATTCCCCACCGACCAGATGTTTTTGACGCTTTTTGGTGTCCGTCTCACCTATACGCGCATTCTTGCACTGCTTCTGGCGGTGCTGATGGTCGCCGCGATCACGGCGCTCCTATCGCGCACACGGCTTGGTCTCGATATGCGCGCTCTCGCCAATGACCGGGATCTGAGCGCGATCCTCGGGGTTCGCATCCGGCACACGGAAACGGCCGCCTGGGTCATCACCGGCGTTTTTGCCGGACTGGCCGGTCTCCTTTTGGGTGATCTGGTTCGCCTTCAGGGCACGTTTCTGACGTTTCTCGTCATCCCTGCGATTGCGGCTGCGATCCTCGGGCAGTTACGCTCTCTTTGGATCACTGCCATCGGAGGCCTGGCCATCGGTATCGCAGAGGCGGTTCTGACCCCGATTGCCGCAATATCACCCTATCGCGCGGCTGCCCCCTTCGTCATCGCGCTGATCGCAGTCACGATTTTGGGGAGCACGGCGCAGGCCGGGCTGAAGGACCGATGACCATGGTGAACTCGATGACTGCATCTTTTCCGGCAATCGCCGTTGCGCATTCCCTCCGCGGCCAGCTTCTCGCCATTCCAGTGACGGTGGCAATCTTCTGCGGTGCCATCGCGCTTTTCGCGAATTCCTTCTGGTTGTCGGCCGCCACATCAGCGGTAGCGCTCTCCCTGTCGGTTGCCGGCCTTGCTATTCTCTACGGCCAACTGGGTCTCGTTTCGCTCTGCCAGTTCGCGCTGGTTGGCGTCGGCGGTTGGGTCACCCTTCGCATCGGCCATGCCTTTCACCCGCCGTTCGAGGTCAGCCTGCTGGCCGGCGGTATCGGCGCCTCCGTGGTCGGACTCGCGTTTGGCCTGCCTGCACTGCGGCTGCGCGGGCTCTACCTCGCGCTCGTCACGCTGATGCTCGCAGGCGCCTTCCAGATCATCATCAGCGCCTGGGGTTTTCCCGATGGCGGCAGCGGATTTCTGGGCCGGGCCGATGGTGCGGGCCGGGCTATGCTCTCCCGCCCGAGCATCGCGGGGGAGGCCATACCCTATTTCCTCTATGTCAGCGTCTTTGCAGCACTTGGGTTGATGATCGCCCAATGGCACAAGCTGGCCAGACCGGGCCGTGCCTGGGCGCTGATCCGCAAGGGCGAAACGGTGGCGATTTCGGCCGGGGTGCCGGTGCTGATCTACAAGGCGTGGGCCTTTGCACTGAGCGGTTTTCTCGCGGGCATCGCCGGTGCACTTCTGGCTGGCAATGTCGGTCAGCTTGACGGGCGCGCCTTCACCGCCTTCGAAAGCCTCAATCTGTTCGCGCTCGCCGTCGTCGGCGGTGTCTACAACTGGTATGGCGCGCTGATCGCCGGGCTGTTGCTCCGGGCGGTCCCTGCTTTGCTCACCGATCTGGGAATCGACGGTTATGTCACCATCGGCATTTTCGGCGTGGCGCTGTTCCAGGCGCTGGCAACCGCCCCGGCCGGCATCGCCGGACAGATCGCCGGGCTTTTAAACCGGCTGCGCGCCCGCATGGGTAAGGATGGTGCGGCATGATCGCCATTGAAAATCTGGTCGTGCAATTCGGCGGCGTCCGCCCCATCGACCATTTGACGGCGCAACTTGCGGCGCCCGTATCCGGCCTGATCGGGCCGAATGGTGCCGGCAAGACGACGCTGCTTAACGTGCTCTCCGGCTTCGTGCGGCCCGTCGAAGGCAAGGTTACCGTGAAGGGACAGGCGCTGCTTGATCTGTCACCGCTGCAGCGGGTTCGCGCAGGACTTCGCCGTTCGTTCCAGACGGAGCAGGTGGTGGAGGATCTGACGGTGGTGGGCAATCTGAAGGCCATTGCCGATCATGTCCTGCCAAACGACAAAAGAGCCGTGTCGGTCGTCGCGGCGCTGGATTTCGTTCGGCTCGGTGCTGTCGCGGCAACAATGGGCGGGTCACTCAACCTGTTTCAGCGGCGGCTGGTGGAGCTGGGGAAATGCGTCGTCGGCGCCCCCAAACTCATTCTGCTGGACGAGCCCGCAGCCGGGCTCAGCAATGAGGAAAGCGCTGTCTTGCGCGAGTTGATCCTGCGCATTCCAGCCGAATTTGGCGCGCAGGTTCTCGTCATCGACCACGACGTGGACCTGATCCGCGCCATGTGTACCGAAACGCTGGTACTGGACTATGGCCGGATGCTGGCGCTGGGGCCGACCGATGAGGTTCTGGCGAGCCCGGATGTCCGTCGCGCTTATCTGGGAGAATTCTGACATGGCCGCCCGCTCGATCGTCATTTCCGATCTTGCCGTCAATCGCGGCGGCAAGCGCGTCCTGCATGGTATCGGCTTTACCGTGCGTCCAGGCATGATCAGCACGCTCTTGGGCGCCAATGGCGCAGGCAAGTCCACCACGGTCATGACGCTTGCCGGTGCGTTACCGCTGGAGAGCGGTACGGTCCGCCTCGGAGAAGTGCCGCTGAACGGTCTTTCGCCAGACCGTATCCGCCGCCATGGTGTGGCTCTGGTGCCGGAAGGGCACAGGGTCCTGGGCGCGCTCAACGTCGAGGACAATCTGCTGGTCGCAGCGCTCGACCGCACGACGCAGGGCCGGCGCGCCGGGCTTGAGCGCGTCTATGCGATCTTTCCCGAACTGGCCGACCGGCGTCGTCAGTTTGCATCCGATCTGTCCGGCGGGCAGAAACAGATGGTGGCGATGGGGCAGGCCTTTATCGCGCGTCCGGATTTCATGATCGTCGATGAGCTGTCCCTCGGCCTTGCGCCGGCGGTCGTTAGACGGCTGGCCGAGGCGCTGACGCTTGCGGCGGCCGAGGGCATCGGGGTGCTGCTGATCGAGCAATTCGCCCATCTGGCATTGGGTCTTGCCACGCATGCCATGGTGCTCGAACGCGGCCGCCTCGTCTATGACGGCCCATCGGCTACGTTGCGTGAGCAGCCGGAAATTCTGCATGGCGCCTATCTGGCGCGGTAACACTACGAATGCAAAACCCGTTCAACCCAACTGGGCGCGACCGGCATCCGCACAGGAGATCTGCCATGGAAACTGCAACTGGTGATCCTTCGTCCGGCCCGGCAGCCTGCCTCGGCGACGGGCCGCATCGCGTGACCAGAATTGCAACGGGCAGTGATTTTCCAATCGCGGCCGCGCAGCTTTTCGGCAACGTCCGGCTGGACTTTCCAGGCGGACAGAATGACGGCCGCCGGCTCGCCTCATTGCCGCTCGGCGATTGCCGGCTGTCGCAGTTGCAGGCCGGTATTCACACGGTCCATGGTGACCGGGTCGTGGCCCGTTCTTTCGATCCCGATGCCTTGAAGCTCATTATCCAATCAGAAGGCCACTCCGTGCTTGAGCAGGGGGGAACGCGGAGCGCAGTGCGGAATGATGCGCCGGTCGTCTACGATCCGACCCGGCCTTACCGGCTTGTGAACAAGACCCCGGTGCGGCTTTTGATGTTGCAGGTGCCGCGCGGACGCTTTCCGCAAACCGTACTGCAGCGGCTGAGGGCACCGCTTCTTCCCGGCGAGAACGGGCTCGCGCCGATCCTGCTTGCGTTGATGCGGTCCACGATGACGCAGGCGGACAGTGCCGGCGCCGCAACACGCGCCCGTGTCGGCTCTGCAATGATCGAACTGGTGTGCGGATTGATCGAAGGTGCGCCGGCGCCCGAGCCTGAAATGCACCGACCTTCACTCGATCCATTGCTTGAGCGGATCAAGGACTTCATCGCGCACAATCTCTCAAGGCCCGATCTCACCATCGCCCTGATCGCCCGGCGGATGGGATGCTCACCCCGTTATGTCTTCCGCGCCTTCGAACAGCATGACGCAACGCCTGCCGGCTATCTCTGGGGGCTGCGTCTTGAAAAAGCGCGCGAGCAGTTGCAAAGCAGAGATGACAAGGCGCGGTCGATTTCCGATATCGCCTTCTCCCTCGGGTTCTCGTCGACGGCGCATTTTTCACGGGCGTTTCGCCAACGCTACGACATGACACCACGCGATTGCCGCCGCCAGCCCTGAGCCTGGCGGCGATTGCTGCCACCGCTATGCCATGGCTTCGGCGACGCGCAGCGTATCGGTGAACTGCTCGAAGCTGCGGATCTTGCCGTCTGATTCGCCCCAGACATGAACGACGCGGGCGGTGAAGGATTTTCCCGTCCCCTTGTGCGTGCCGGTATAAGTGCCGATGCCGACGGCGGAGTCTCCGGCGTCGAGAAGGCGCTCCAGCTTGAAGGCATAGCCGTCGAATGCGTCTCCGAGCACCTTGAAGACACTCTCGACGACAGCCTGTCCGCCGATATAGGTCCCGGCGCAAGGGAAGCCGTCCATTTCCGTCCAGCGGCAGTCGTCGGCAATATCGGCGATCATGCCGACGATGTCGTGCCGGTCGTTGGCATCGTAGTGCGCTTTTACAAGTTCATATGCGGTTTTCATGGTTCCGTTCCTTCCCGCTCAGACCGGCTCCTGGCCGGGGAGGTAATCGGTCATGGATGCCTTGCGGATAAAGGCGCCGGCTGGGCTGTTCTGGATGCGGCCGTCGCCGGTGATGCCGAGGAACTTGCCGGTCGAGCGCATATCCTTGAAATTGTAGAAGAAGGTCGATGCGACTGCGATCTTGAACTCGCGGAAGGTGAAGACATACTGGTCGTCGTCAAACTTGTAGGTTGTCGTCAGGTCCACGTCGCCATGGCCGCGCTGCACGCCCACCAGGCACTGCCAGGCGTAGCGCTGCGAGGACAGGTATGTGTGCTCGTAGACGTGGTTGGGACTATAGGTGAAGTGGGCTCTCAGCCCGATCAGGTCGCGTGTTTCGGCTGGCGGCACTGTATCGCTCGCAGCCGCGCCGGTCGTGCCGGTGCGGAAGATCTGGGCAACCTGCGGTTCGCCAACGGACTGTTCCTTGTCCCGAACGATCGAATAGATCGACAGCGCCCGGCCTTTTGCCGTGTTGAGAATGATCGTCTCCGCTTCCTTCGGGCGTGCGGCAAAAATGATCTCGATAAAGAACGTGTTGTCCGCCACCTCGATGACCTCGGCGCTGTCTTGCGCCCGGTCATGGCCATCGAACCAGTTGACGGTGCCTTTGGCGAAGGACAGCTCGAGCCGTCTGCCGTCGTCGAAAGTGATCGCGTGGGACGAGCCCGACAGGGCGTCGGTTGCGGGCAGGCGGTTGGTGTCGATGCCGTAGGCGAACTGGTCGTATGTTTTCCAGTCCTTTGGGTTTCGCTGTGTCATTGGGATCTCCTCCTGTTGTGTGTTTATGGGGCGAAGGCAAGCGTCGGCAGGTCGACCGTGCCGGCGCCACCGTCCACGGTAAGGACGGCACCGTTGATCATCGATGCTTCGCCGGACGCGAGAAAGCAGACGGCGTTGGCGACGTCTTCCGCGCTCGCCGGACGTCCGAGCGGAACGTCCTTCGTCACCAGCGCATAGGCGTCTTCGATACTGTGCAGGCCGTTTTTCTCCATCAGAAACTGCATCTGCTCGTCGGCCATGGCGGTCGTCACCCAGCCGGGGCAGACGGTGTTGGTGCGCACGCCGAAGCGGCCATAATCGCGGGCGAGCGATTTCGCCAGCCCGATACAAGCATGTTTTGTCGTGACGTAACCGGCGGCATCCGGCCCGGCGAAGAGGCCGGCGATCGAGGCCAGAACGACGATGTTGCCCTTTCGCTCGATCAGGCGCGGCAGGCATTCGCGGGCGCTGACAAAGGCGGTGTTGAGATTGAGCCGGACGGAAAGATCCCATGTCTCGTCCGACATCGAGATCGTCGGCCCGACGCCGTGACCACCGGCATTGGCGATCAGGATATCGATACCGCCGAAGCGTTCGGCGATGACGGCTACGGCTCTTTTCATAGCCTCGCCGTCAGCGGCATCGGCCGAAAACACGCCGGCTCCAATATCGTCTGCGACAGCGCGCAGCGGCTCGATACGGCGGCCGACGAGAGCGACGTTGCCACCTTCGGCGCGGATACGCCGGGCGACGGCGGACCCTATTCCCGTTCCCCCCCCCGTTATGAGTGCTGTTTTTCCTGCAAAGCGCATGGCCTGCGTCCTCCTCTATGCAGGCTCGATCCTGCATCAAAGGGTCGTTGCAGTCCTATCCCAGAGTGAAATCTGTTTTGACTGAGAGTGAACTTTCGTCCGGACGGCCCTTCGCGAACGGACTTGGGCCTTGAACATTAAGGGGTGCTGCAAGCCAGATTAGCCCGCACCTCACTCCATCGTTCGCAGCGCACGCATGATTTCCTCGGCGAACATGGTGGTGGCGATGCCGCGGTTACGTTTTTCGCGTTGCACCAGCGAAAGCACATTCTTGCGGAAAGTGCGGTCGCGGATCTGCAAATAGGTGAGCGTGCCGTTGCGGAACTCCTCGGCGATGTCGAATTTACTGAGGAAGGCGATGCCATCGCCGGCGGCGGCCAGACATTTCATCGCTTCCATCGAGTTTGTCATGAAGGCCGGTTCGACTGTGAGCCCGGCACTGGCAAAGGCATCCGCGACGATGCCGTGAATCAGCATCGACCTGTCGGCGAAAATGAGCGGATAGGGCTCGCAATGGGCCAGTGGCAGAGGGGCCATTCCCACGAGCGGGTGGTCCGGGGAAACCACCGCGCCGAGACGCGTGTCCAATTTCCAGAGGGTTTCAAGGTGCGGCGACGCCGGTAGGTTGAAGGCAAGGCCGAGATCGGCCTCGCCGTCCACGATCGCCTGGAGGATGTCGTGGATGAACATGACTCGGATCGAAATCTTCAGGCGCGGATGCCGGGCGCAAAAATTAGCCGCAGCCTTGGAAACGATGCCGCCGGCAAGGCCGTTCATGGTGGCGATGATCACCTCGCCGGTCTGGAGCGCCTTCAGGTCGCGGATTTCGGCCTCGACCTGGCTGTATTCCTTGATCGTCCGGCGCACATGCGCAACGAGTATTTCGCCGGCCGACGTGAGCCGAAGCCCGCGCGGCAGTCGCTCGAACAGTGGTTCACCGATCGCCTCCTCCAGTTGCAGCACATGCTTGTTGATCGCTGAGGCCGCCACGTTCAGCCGTTCTCCCGCGGCGCGGATCGAGCCGCAGCGCGCCACTTCATCGATGTAGCGCAGTACGCGCGAGTGCAACATGGAGGATCCCCCGGGGTTTTACTGATCTCGAAAAGAGAACGGCATGCGCAGAAAATACTGCTTTTCGGAAGCGGTGCAATCGCTTCTTATGATCGTTGAGAGGTGGGAATTGGTCTGGCAAGCGAGCACACGCGGATGCGTCGATCGCAGAGTTGCTTGGGATGGGCCCTGCATTGCCGTCGTCACCCGCACCGCGCCTCTCAAAGAAGAATTTACCAGGTGTCGTCCGAAGACTTTGCTGTCCGGATGCCGATGAAAGTTGAAAGTGGAGGAAACACGCGTGAACAAGTCCGAAGCCGCTCACTACGACAAAGTGCGAGCGATCTTTGATATTCTGAACGGAGAGCGGGAGGCCGATCTCCTTCTGAAGAACCTCAACATCCTCGATGTTCATGGCGAGACCGTCTATCAGGGATCGATTCTGGTCTACGATAAGCGCATCGTCGCGCTGAATCCGGACGAGAGCTTGTTGAAGGTAAAGGAGGTCTTCGACGGCAAGGGGCTTTACGCGATCCCCGGCCTGATCGACGCGCATATCCACTTCGAATCGCAGCTCGCCCATCCCACGGCGCTGGCGGAGGCGATGGTGCCCTGCGGCACGACGACGATTTATGCCGAATGCCTGGATCTGCTCAGTGCTGCAGGCGAGGAGGGGGCTCAGGCAGCCGCCAGTCTGTTCAAGGACCACGACCAGCTGCCCTACCGCCTTTATGCCTTCGCACCAGGCAAGAAGACCGCGGCAGCCGTGACTGAAGCGGTGCTCAAGATGGAGCCGGTCATCGGCCTCGGCGAGTTTGAGCACTTTACCTACAGCTCGGGCAATGACGATGACTTTCGCAAGGCAGCATGGGTGCGCGCCAAGGGCGGCTTTATGAACGGTCACTGGGGCGTGACCGCCCTGTCCGACATGATGCTCAACTACTTGCCGGCGATCGGTGTGTCGAACAATCACGATGTCTGGAACGAGAAAGACATCGAGAAGAGCATCCGCTACGGCTTTCCGACCCATATCAAGTTCGGGGTTGGCAGCAGCGAGGTGATCAAGGTCCTGCTTCGCGCCATTGTCGATCGTAAATGGCCGACCGACAATTTCATGCTGTGCACGGACAACATCTCGGTCGAACGCCTTTTGACGATGGGCCATATGGACTGGATCATCTCTCTCTGCGCCGAAATGGGCATCAACCCGATCCACGCGATCAAGATGGCGACCTACAATACAGCCCGCTCTTTCCATATGGAGGACAGGATCGGCTCACTGACGCCCGGCCGGTTCGCCGACATCGTGCTGACCGACAGTCTGTCGAAGATCAATCCGCTCTATGTGTTCAAGGACGGTGAGCTTGTCGCCAAGGGTCGCAAGCTGCTCAAGAACGCCGACATCGATTACTCCGGCATGTCCAAGCAGGGCGTGCCGGGTCTCATCGACCTGACGCCGGATCAGCTCGACATCGTGCCGCTGGACGTTTCTGAGGATGGCAGCAAAGCCAAGGTTTACCTGTTCGACGTCTATGGCCGCGGGCATGCCAAGTTCTATCAGGAGGTCTGGGTACCGCTTGAGGACGGCAAGGTCGTTGCCGAGCATGACGGCGTCAAGCTCGCCCGGCTTTCGGTCATCCAGCGTTATGCCGATGGCAAGCGCCATGTGGTCAACGGCCTGTTCAAGGGCGTTTACGTGGACCGGGGCGCAGTGGCCACCTTCTGGCCGGCGCCAAAGCCCTACTTCGTTGTGGTGGGACAGGATGGCGCTGAAATGTGCCATTGCGTCAAGCAGGTCGATACCCATGCCGGCGCCTGCATCGTTACCGAAAACAAGACGGAAAAGGCGGTCATGCCGCTCGATATCTACGGTGTCATGGCGAACATGACCGTATCCGAATTGACATCTGCTGCCGGTGCGATCGATGCGGCCCTCGAGGAGATGGGCAACCGCAATGAAGGCGAGCCGGTGGTGAACAAGCTCCAGAGCCTGTTCATCTCGCTGCACAGGTTCCGTTTGATGGCCTGACGGCTACCGGAGGAGGAAAATTCCCGTCAGGCGCAACAATGTCTGCCGGGAATGGAGATGTGTGGATCGACCGGATGATGGAGTTCCGGGACGTCCGCACAATGACGACGCGAAGGCAGGTTGCCGCAGAAGCGGTGGCTGCGGGAAGACAACACGAAATTTTGGGAGGATAATGATGGGACATAAGACGGCCGAGGCCGAAATCGCCGATACCGGCAACCTGACCCGGCGATGGATCATGTATGTGGTGGGCATCTATGTGTTGACCTTCGGGGTCAGCCTGGCGATCCGCGCCGGTATCGGCGTTTCGCCATTGAGCAGCCTGACGAGAACGATGACGCTGGTTTACCCGCCGCTGAGCCAAGGCACCTACAATTTCATCACCGAATTGATCATGCTGACCCTGACCTATCTGGTTATGCCGAAAGACTTCAAGCTGAAGAGCTTCGCATCCCTGCTTCCGGCATTTGTCCTGGCGGTGTTCCTGGACTTCAATCTGAGCATCACCGAGTTCGTCAAGCTCGATGTCTATTATGCGAAAGTGGCTCTTCTGGTCTTCGCCGATGCGGCACTGGCCTATGGCTTGTTCCTGATGATCCGTGCAAATCTCGTGCTGATGCCGATGGACATGTTCGTCAACACGGTCTGCAAGCGGACCGGTTGGAAGTGGGGCAACATCAAGACCGGCTACGACTGCGCGCTGCTGGTCGTGTCTGCTGGTATCGGTTTTGCCTTCCTGGCGGATATCCCCTTCATCCGCGAAGGCACCGTGCTGAACGCAGTCCTGGTCGGCCAGTACATCAGGCTGTATTTCTTCCTGTTCAAGAAGTCGCAGGACAGAAAGGCGGTTTCGTCATCTGAGAGCCTGCAGCCGGTTACGAAATAGGCTAGCCCGGTAGATAGAGGAAGCGGGGTTTCACACGCTGGTGAAACCCCGCTTCCCTTGGATGGTACTTGACCCGCCGCAAAGAGGCATTATGTCCGGCGCGATCGTCTTGACGCCGCAATAGCCCCATCGCCGGTCAACCAGCAGGCGGCGATTTCCGGAAGGGCCGCCATCGTGGCAACCCTGGTCAGCCGCCCTTGGCCAGCTTTCAAAACAAGCTCTCAATCGCGGGACAAGACCCCGGCCCGGTCGGCCGTCCATTCCACGAACGCGGCCTTCAGACGGTCGGCTGCGGGCGACAGGCTGTGCTGGCGCCGCTGCAATAGCGAGACGTCGCGCATGACGAGCGGATCGACGAGATCGACGGTCTTTACCTGGACCGCAGACGCCAGCTGGCTTGAGTTTTCGGGCAGGACGGCGACGCCCATGCCGGCGGATATCATGCTGATGGCAGTGGTCGAGAACCGCACTTCGTATTTCGGCCGAAAATTCGGCACGACGCGGATGAGATTGTGCTCGACGAGATTACGCAACGGGTTCGTGGCGGCAAGAACGATCAGGTTCTCGTCCTTCAGTTCCGCCCACTTTACCGACCGTCGCTTGGCGAACTTGTGATCCTCCCGGCAGATGAGCACCAGCTTGTCACGCAGAAGCGGGGTTGCGGCGATTTCCGGATCGTCCTCCGACAGGGTGCCGACCGCGATATCGACCTCGTTGCGCTTGAGCGCCGGGGTAATCGCCTCTTCCGGCATATCGCGGATGTTCACGGAGATTTCGGGATACATGCGCAGGAACCGCGCAATGATGGGCGGCACGATCGTCGCGGCCAGCACGATCGCGGCGGCGATGGTCACCTGCCCGCGCTTCAGAGACGCATTGTCGCGGACGCCGCCGACCGCCAGCTCGAGGTCCTTCAGGATCTTGCGCGCCTGCGGCAGGAATTCCTGGCCGACAAGCGTGAGCGACACCATCCTGGTGTGACGATCAAAGAGGCGTACGCCGATTTCGCTTTCCAGGTCCCGGATCAGGATGCTGACCGCCGACTGGGTGAGGTGGAGGCTTCTGGCGGCCAGGTTGAACTGACCGAGTTCGGCCACCGCGATGAAGGCCCTGAGTTGCCGCAGGGTTATGTTCATAGGCGAGTTGCCCCTTCTTCAAACATGCCGGTTGTGCCCGTGCCATCAAACGCCGCCACCGGCACTCCTGTCTAGCCTGCAAGTGCCGGTTGCTCGAAATGATCCGCCGTTTTCCCTGCCATAAGGAGCCCCAACTCATCCAGGCGGCTGCGGTCGGGCGGCAATTCGCCAAGGATCTCGCCGTGGCACATGACGAGGATCCGGTCGCAGATGGCGAAGAGTTCTTCGAGTTCCGTCGAGATCAGCAGGATGGCGCGGCCGTTGTCGCGCTGCTTCAGCATCTCCTCCATGACGAATTCCATCGCGCCGATATCGATGCCGCGTGCGAGTTGGTTGACGAGGATGAAATCGGGGTTGCGCGCCAGTTCGCGGGCGACCACCAGCTTCTGCTGGTTGCCGCCGGAAAGGTCGCCGATCCGCTGGTTCTCGTCGCGGGATTTGACGCGGAAACGCCTGATGAGGTCGCGTGTATGTTCGCCGATCGCACGCCGGTTCAGCATGCCGCGGGCGGCAAAGGGCGGCTGGTCATAGCGCTGGAGGATGGTGTTCTCGCTGAGCGAGAGTGACATGACGATGCCGTGCTTGTGCCGGTCTTCCGGGATGTGGGAAAAACCGCTGGCATTGATGCGGGCCGGCTCCAGCCCGGTGATGTCCTTGCCGTTCAGAACGACGCTGCCGGCATCGACCGGCAGCAGGCCGGAGAGCGCCAGCGACAGTTCGGTCTGGCCGTTGCCAGAAACGCCGGCAATGCCGACGATCTCGCCGGCGCGCACGGTCAGGCTGACACCGCGGACGGCCGGAAGCCCGATCTCGCTGCGGCAGGCTAGGTTTTCGACCGACAGCACGATCCGGCCGGGGGCTGCGGGGCTGCGGGCAAGCTCCATGCCGACGTCGCGCCCGACCATCATGCGGGCAAGGGCCCGCGCATCCGTCTCGGCGAGGTTGACGGTGTGCACCACGCGTCCATCGCGCATGACGCTGATGCGGTTGCTGACGCGCATCACCTCGTCGAGCTTGTGGGAGATAAAGACGACCGTCTTTCCATCCTTGACGAGGTCGCCCATCAGCGCGAGCAGCCGGTCCGTTTCCTGGGGCGTCAGTACCGCGGTTGGTTCGTCGAGGATCAGGAGATCAATGCCGTGGAACAGGACTTTCAGGATTTCCACGCGCTGCTGCTCGCCGACAGACAGGTCTTCGATGAGCGCGTCCGGGCGCACGTCCAGCGCATAGCGGTCGCTGAGTTCGCGGATCCTCGCATGGACTTTCTCCATGTCGTTGATGACCTTGAGGGCCGACCCCTGGCCGAGGATGTAGTTCTCCGCGACGGTGAGGTTGGGCACGAGCATGAAGTGCTGGTGCACCATGCCGATGCGCTGGCGGATCGCCTCGCGCGGGCTGTTGAAGCGCACGGACTGGCCCTTATAGACGATCTCGCCCTCGTCGGGCCGCACCATGCCGCAGATCATGCTCATCAGCACGCTCTTGCCGGCGCCGTTTTCGCCGAGCAGCGCGTGGATCTCGCCCTCTTCGATTTCCAGCGACACGCCGTCGCTGGCGATGATCGAGCCGAAACGCTTGCGGATATTGTCGATGCGCAGGAAAGGTTTTGCGGACATGTCGATTACCTCATCTCGTAGGGTTGGCCGAGCTTGCTCGGTGCTGCGCCCTTGCCGCGAACCACGACGAGCGTGACGATCGTCATGACATAGGGGAGCGCCTGCAGGAGCTGGTAGGGCACGACGATGGACGCCTGGGCCTGGAGCATGAGCTGCAGGGCATAGAACAGACCGAAGAGCAGCGAGACGAAGAAGGCCCCGATCGGCGACCAGCGGGCAAAGACGACCACGGCAAGCGCAATGAAGCCGCGCCCGGAGGTGATGCCCTCGACGAACTGGTTGGAATGGCCGAGCGTCAGGAAAGCCCCCCCGAGCCCCGCAAGCCCGGTGCCGACCATGACCGCGGCGTAGCGGTAGCCGGCGACGTTGCGACCGGCCACGTCGACGGCCTTGGGATGCTCGCCAACCGCGCGCAGCGTCAGGCCGAAGGAGGTGCGGTAGAGGACGAGCGTCGCGAGGATGGCGACGAGGATCGTCGAGTAGACAATGAGATTCTGGCGGAAGAAGGCTTCGCCGAGGAAGGGCAGGTCGCTCAGCCAGGGGATGTTAATGGGCTGGGCGATCTCGATACCCTTACCGGTCGAGACGTAGTAGGTGCGGAACAGGAAGGCCGTCAGGCCCATACCGAGCAGGTTGAGTGCCGCGCCCACCACGATCTGGTCCGCCTTGATGGTGATCGTGAAGAAGGCGAAGACCAGCCCGAAAAGCATGCCGCCGCCGACACCTGCGAGGAGCCCGAGCAGGATGCTGCCGGTCGCAAAGGCTGTTGCGAAGCCGCAGAAGGCACCGACGAGCATGGTTCCTTCCAGCCCGATGTTGAGCACGCCGGCGCGTTCGGAAAAGACCGCGCCGATCGAGGCGAAGATCAGCGGCGTGGCAAGCCTCCAGGCGGCGCCCAACAGCGTCGCGAGGAAAGTGAGAAACATCATGTCGTCCATTGAGCAGGCCTTTCGGGAATGTCACTTAAGGTTTTGTTTTCACGCAAGGTTGCTGTCTGCCTTGCGGGAGTTTCCATTCTTTCAAGCCACGATCCTGATGACGTCGCGGAATTTCGCAAAGGCGACGACCGACAGGATGACCATGCCCTGGATGACGAGGACGAGAACCTGCGGCACCTGCGAGGTGATCTGGAGCACTTCCGAACCGGACCGGAGCGTCGCGAAGAGCCCGCCCGAGATGATCGCCGCCAGAGGATTGTTGTTGGCAAGGAGTGCAACGGCGATGCCCTCAAAGCCGTAACCCGGCGAGATGTTCTGGTAGAGCCGGTGCGTGACGCCCGCCACCTCGAAGGCGCCGGCCAACCCCGCCAGCGCACCGCTGATACAGATGGCGACCATCACGTTGCGGCGCACGTTCATGCCGGCATAGCGCGCCGCATGCGGGTTGAGGCCGACGACGCGGAGCGCAAAACCCCGGCTGCTGCGCTGCAGGAAGATGTAGAGCGCCACCGCCAGCACCACGGCGACGAGGATGCCGATATGCAGCCTCATGTCCGAGACGATGCGCGGCGTCCACGCTTCGCGCACCAGTCGGGCCGATTGCGGATAGGCCGCACTCGCGTCCTTCATCGGCCCGGTAACGAGATAGCTGGTCAGGATGATGGCGATGTAGTTGAGCATGATCGTCGTGACGATCTCGCTTGCCTGGAAACGCACCTTAAGATAGCCGGCAATGCCGGCCCAGGCAGCACCCGCCAGTGCACCGGCGAGCATGACCAGTGGCGCATGCACCCAGACGGAAAGCCCGTCGATGCTGGTGCCGACAAAGGTGGCGGCGATTGCGCCGACGTAAAGCTGTCCCTCGGCGCCGATGTTCCAGATGCTGCACCTGAAGGCGACGCAAAGGCCCGCACCGATCAGGATGAGGGGCGTCGCCTTCAGGAGAATTTCGGCTACCGAGCGTGCGTCCTGGAAGGAGCCGAAGATCATGACGGTGACCACATCGGCGCCGTTGAAGCCGTTCAGCCACAACAGGGCTGCGCCGAACGCGAGGGCGACAAGGACGGCCGCGATCGGGGTCGCGGCGCTGATCGCGGCTTGCGATAGCGTCCTGTAGATGGTGTGGGTTGCTTGAGCAGACATGTGCTCCCGCGCTCCCTGGTTTACATGTTCCATAATAGGTCCGGATGTTGGTGTGGCGGCGATGCTTCGCTGCGACCGGACGGGGCCGGTCGCAGCGAAAGCCTGTCACGGCGAGTCGGTCTTGATCTCGCCGGCAGCGATCTTGGCGACGATCGCGTTGACCTCTGCACGGATGTCTTGCGGCACCGAGACCGGCCCGTCGTCGCGGAAGGTGAAGGAAATGACCTTCGGATCCTTCAGGCCGAAAACGACGTTTTGCGCCGGCGGATTGCCGTCGCGGATCGAGCGGACGACTTCCACCACGCCCTGCGCATAATCGGCGACGTAGAGCCCCAGGATGTTGTTCGGGGCAACCTGGGTGAAGTCGCTGAAGATCGAGAAGCTGCGCACGTCCGGACCGGATTCGGCGATCGCCTGATAGCCGCCGACGGTCGCGCCAGAGGCGTTCGGAACGACGAAATCCGCACCCTGCGCGATCATGCTCAGCGCCGCTTCCTTGGTGGCGGTCGTATCGGTAAAGTTGCCGATATAGGCCTCGCTGATGGGGAAGTCCGGGTTGACGCTTTTCACACCATTCTTGAAGCCGGCGAAGGCCTGCTGGATAGGCGGGATTTCCATGCCGCCGACGAGGCCCGCCTTCTTGCCCATTTTCGCGGCGATGACGCCCATCAGGTAGAAGGGCTGGCTGGTATCGGTGTTGAGCCCGATCACATTGCCTTCGTGGATACTGCTCGATGAAATCAGGAAATGGATGTCCGGATAATCGAGCGCGACTTCGAGGGCGGCGTCCTGGAATTCGAAGCCATGGCCGAGGATCACCTTGTAGCCCTGGCTGGCATAGTCGCGGAACGCCTTTTCAAACGAGGCGGGGTTTTGCTGGAGCTCGACATAGCTGATTTTGGCGCCGAGTTGTTCCTCTACCCCTTTGAGCGCATTGAACCCGATGCGGTTCCATCCCTCTTCCGAGACGCTACCGGGCACGAGAAGGCCCATCTTGAAGTCTTCGGCCAGCGCCAGGCCCGGCCAGATCATTCCGGCCAATGTCAGCCCGAGGGCAGACGCAAGCAGCGAACGACGCGAAAGTGCGGTCTTCTTCATTTCATTCCTCCCATTAGATTGCAGTCTCAATCCCCCCGGAGCCGCTGTTCCTTATGCGTTCTCCGTCAGGCGGATATTTTTCGTGGCGCTTTGCGAAACCAGGCGCCCCTTCGAAAAGACGAAGGCACGGTCCGGTCCGCCGGCAACCAGAGTGTCTGTGTCGATGCAGTCGGTGACGATAAAGTCGGCGCGCGCACCGGACCGTAGTCCATAGTCCTTGCCGAGGCCCATCAAGCGGGCCGGTGCCGTGGTGATCATGCCGTGCGCGGCCGCAAGCTCGTCGCCGCGCAAGTGGCCGGCAAGCAGTGTCCAGCGGGCAATCTCCAGCATGTCGCCGGAGCCGGTCGGCACGAACGGATCCTGGATATTGTCGGATGCCGTCGCGATTGTGACGCCGGCCCGGTGCAGTTCGGCGACCCTTGTCAGGCCGCGGGGCGGCAGCATCTCGTAGTCGCGCCCCTGCAGGTAGAGGTTCGCGGCCGGAAGCGTGACGACGCCGACGTCAAGGGTAAGGATGCGCTCGGCGATGCGCTGGAAATCCCCGCGGGGGAGGGCGCTGAGCACCGAGACATGGCTGAAGACCGTGCGTCCCTGCATGCCGAAGCGCTCGACCCTGTCGAGGGCGGCATCCAGCAGATGCACGCCGGCATTGAGGTGCTCATCGAGATGCAGGTCGACAGGCTTGCCGGCCTTGACCGCAGCGGAGAACATGAGGTCGAGATAGCGCGGCGGGTCTTCGGAAACCGCAGGCGTTCCGCCGACGGCATCGGCGAGCGCCACCGCACCGTCGATATTCTTGCCCAGCCATTCGAAGTCCTGGCCGGGATGGGGCGTCATGAAGGCGACGAGCTGGAGTGTGATGCGGTCCTTCGCGCCATCGCGGATGCCTGCCAGCGTCTCGATGCCGTGGAAGGCAGCGTCCTTGTCGACATTGATATGGCTGCGAATGGCGGTCGTGCCGCGGGAAAGACATCGCTCGATGGTGCGGGTGGCGCGCTTGTATATGTCGTCCGGTCCGGCGGTGCGGGCATATTTGGCAAAGGCCTCGCGCGCGCCCTGAAGAGTTCCGGACGGATTGGGGGTGAAGCGCAGCACCCCGGTCTTGTCGAGATGCTGGTGGGCATCGACGAAGCCCGGCGAAACCAGCATGCCGCTGATATCGACGCAGGCGCCGCTGGAGGCACGGTCGACGATCGGTTCGACGGCGGCGATCCGCCCATCCGCCCCGACGACGATATCGGTGATTGATTGCGTCCCGTCGCCATGGATGACCGTTCCGCCCAGGAGCGCAAAGGACTGACCGGTGGCCAGGTTTGCGAGTGACGCAGTTGGATTGTCCCTTACCATATCGTCCCCACTTTCTTGTTGTTGGGTAAAAGAAAGCACGCGCTTTTAGTTAAAACAAATTCATTATTTCAATGCTTTGATGAGTGATTCGTAATAATCGAAAACCAGTTGACCACCGTCTTCCCATGCCACCGGATGGCCGGGCGGGTAAAACAGCACGGCCGTTCAGTGCCGGTATTGCGGTTCTTCCGCGTCGAGTTGCCGGCGAATTGCGGCGAGATGGGCGCGGGCGGAATCCGCGTCGCCCTCGCGCATCTGGCGGTAGGCGGCCTCTGCGATGGCCGGATCGACGGGGGAAACCGTGCGGCCGGTGGACATGGCAAGCACCTGCACTTCAGCCGCCCTCTCAAGATAGTAGAGATCGTCCCAGGCCTCGGCGATGGTGGGTGCGAGCACCAGCACGCCATGGTGCTTCATGAACAGGATATCCGCATCGCCGACAGTCCGCGCGATGCGCGCGCCTTCGCGGTGATCGAGCGCTAGGCCGTTGTAGTTTTCGTCCACGGCGGTGCGGCCATAGAATTTCAATGCGGTCTGTCCAGCCCAGATGAGCGGCGGGCCGTCCGTCATCGACAGCGCGGTCGCATAGGGCATGTGGGTGTGGAAGGCGACCCTGGCGCGCGGCAGGCGCCGGTGGATTTCGGCATGGATGTAGAATGCGGTCGCTTCCGGCTCGCCCGCGCCATCGACGACGGTGCCGTTAAAATCGCAGATGAGCAGTTTTGAGGCCGTCAGCTCGCGAAAGGCATAACCGTACGGGTTGACGATGAAGAGATCGTCATATCCCGGCACGACCGCCGAAAAGTGATTACAGACGCCTTCCTCGAAACCGTTGCGCGCCGCCATGCGGAAACAGGCGGCAAGATCTTCCTTGGCGGTGCGGATGGCATCGCCTGAGAGGTCGAGGCGGTTTGGCCGCACGGGTTCGCCCGGATTTTCGGCGCGGTCTTTCAGGGAATGAGCCATGAATGCTCCTGGTCTGGTGTGGGCTGGGGAGCGGCGGCTGACCTGGCAGTGCCGGTGCCGCGCGCAGCAAAGGCCATCAAGGCTCGCTGCGCCCTGCCTGCCCGCGCACCGCGCAGTCCAGCAGCGCCATCAAATAGCGCCGAATTTTTTGCGCGGTCAATGCACGGATTTGAGGAGGAAGTCGCGGAAGCGCCGCGCGGCGGGCGAAAGCGATCGCGCCCGCTTCTGGATCAGGCTGACCTCGCGCTGGATATGCGGTTCGGTCGGCGTGCGCACGACCAGCCCCATCGATGTCGCCAGCCGAGTGACCGCCGAGGTCATGATGGCAACGCCGAGACCACCTTCGACCATGCCGATAATGGTCAGCGGCAGCGCCACTTCCTGCATCGTCTTGTCGAGCGGCAGCACGATGCCGTTGCGCGCCAGTTCGCTCTCGAGCCGCTCGCGGATAGGGTTGCCGCGTTGCGGCCCGATCAGCTTGCGGTCGGAGAGGTTGTTCCAGCGGAGCTTTGGAAGCTTGACCAACGGGTCCTCGGGGTGCAGCACGACCAGGAACTCGTCGGTCATCAAACGGGTGCCAACAAGATCGGTGTCCTCCTCCGGCACGGTTCCGAGGCCAAGGTCCACCGATCCATTGACGACGTGCTCCAGCACGACCTTCTCGGCGACGTCGTGCAGCGCGACGGTAATGTCCGGATAGAGCTTGTTGAACGCATGGACCAGTTGCGGCAGCAACAGGGCGGCCTGCACCGTGCCCGCCGCAATCGAAACCTTGCCGCGGCGCAGCGCCGTCAGCTCCCGCGAGCTTTCAACCATGCCCTCGATATCGGCCACGGCGCGCGCTGCGACCGGCAGGATATCCGTGCCGGCCTGGGTGAGGCGCAGCAGGCGCGTATGCCGGTCGAAGAGGCGCAGATTAAGGTTCTGTTCCAGTTGCCGCACGAGAGTGCTCACCGCCGATTGCGACGAGCCGAGCTTGTCGGCAGCCAATGTGAATTGCCCCAGATTGGCCACGGTGACGAAGGCCCGAAGCTGCTTCAGCGTGATATCCATGTCGCCCTATTCATTCAGTTATTAGATGAATAAATATAATTATGCCGATTGTTTACTGATTTGGCCAGCCGCATGATCCCCCTTGTACGGCGTGCGGTAACAAAACATGAGGCCAAGAAGCCCCCACCGCGCCGGAACGCTATTCGCTGGGAGGAAAGCGGATGTCCAATCCTGATACGACGGATCCCGTCGAAAAAATCTATCCCGTGCCGAGCCTTCTGGCTCTGGGCCTGCAACACGTTCTCGTCATGTATGCCGGCGCTGTCGCCGTGCCGCTCATCATCGGCAGTGCGCTTCAGTTGCCGAAGGAACAGATCGCCATGCTCGTCAGCGCGGACCTGTTCTGTTGTGGTATTGTGACCATCATCCAGGCGGTCGGCATAGGCAATATCGGCATTCGCCTGCCGATCATGATGGGCATTGCCTTTACGGCCGTCCCGTCGATCATCGCAACGGGTACCAACCCTGAGCTTGGAATGCCCGGCGTTATCGGCGCCGTGATCGGTTCCGGCATCTTCACGCTTCTGGCCGCACCCTATTTCGGCCGATGGGTGCGGTTCTTTCCACCGATCGTCACCGGCACGGTCATGCTGATCATCGGCCTGTCGCTGATGCGCGTCGGGGTGAACTGGGCGGCCGGTGGCCAGCCGATGATCCGGGGGCCGGAGGGCATGATCCCCAACCCGGCCTATGGCGCCCCCTTCGCGCTCGCCGTCGCCTCGATCGTGCTCGTCGCGATCCTGCTCATGACGCGGTTCCTGAAAGGCTTCCTGTCCAATCTCGCGGTGCTGCTCGGTATCGGCGTCGGTTTTGCCATCGCGGTCGCTGCCGGCAAGGTCAGCTTCAGTGGCGTGGGGGATGCCGGTTGGGTGCAGATCATACACCCTCTCGCCTTCGGCTGGCCGGTCTTCGAGTTCTGGTCGATCTTTTCGCTCTGCGCCGTCATGACGGTGATGATGGTCGAGTCGACCGGGCAAATCCTTGCGGTCGGGGATATGGCAGGCCGCAAGATTTCCCAGGCGGATCTGGCGCGCGGTCTCAGGACCGATGGCGTCGGCAACATCCTTGGCGGCATCCTGAACACGTTTACCTACACGACCTATGCGCAGAACGTTGGTCTCCTGCAGATCACCGGCGTCATGAGCCGTTGGGTGGTGGCGACGGGCGGCGTCATTCTGATTCTGCTCGGCTTGCTGCCAAAGGTCGCCTTCATTAGCGCGTCGATACCGAGCTACGTGGTGGGCGGGGCGGCGATCGTGATGTTCGGCATGGTTTCGGCCACCGGCGTCAAGATCCTCGGCAAGGTCGATTTCGCCAACAACCGGCGCAATCTTTACATCGTTGCGGTCAGCGTCGGCCTCGCCATGGTGCCGGTCGTTGCGGACAGGATCTTCGACCAGTTGCCGCAGGCGCTGGAGAAGTTCCTGCACAGCGGCGTACTCGTCGGCACCTTTGCAGCTGCCCTTCTCAACATCCTCTTCAACGGCATACCCGTGAAGGAGCCGGACGAAACCGAGCTCAAGAACGGTGCGGCTGCGCCCGACGCGGTCTGAAGAGCCCCCGACACTCTCCGGCGGCGCAGAGCCGCCGGAAACCTTGACCAAGAGGATCGATATGAGACGCTTTGAATACCATAGGGCGGAGACGCTGGAGCAGGCCTCGCGCCTTCTCACCGAGCTTGGCGACGACAGCTTCCTGTTCGCCGGCGGAACCGACCTTCTGGTCGAGATCAGGGAACGGCTGCGCCGCGTTCGCAACGTCATCGATATCAAGCATATCCCCGGCCTTGCCGATATTACCTACGATGAAACGCGCGGCCTGACGTTTGGCGCGCTGGTGACGGTCGGCCGGCTGGAGCGCCTGCCGCTGGTGTGCCAGCGCTATCCGAACCTGCGCGCCGCTTTCGCCTCGCTCGGCTCCATCCAGGTGCGCAACCGCGCCACTGTCGTCGGCAATATCTGTCGCGCCTCGCCGTCTGCGGATACGATCCCGCCGCTGATTGCGGACGGTGCCTTCGTGCATATCTACAGCCGCACCAACATGCGGGTGATCCCGCTTGCCGAATTCTTCACCGGCCCGGGCAAGAGCGTGCTCGCCAAGGGTGAGATCGTCACGGGCGTCACCGTGCCGCCGGCACTCGAAAACAGCGGCAAGGCCTACCTGAAACACGGCCGCCGCAAGGCCATGGAACTCTCCACCGTCGGCGTCGCCGTCAGCCTCACCATGGAGGACGGCCTCTGCAACGATATCCGTATCGCGCTCGGCGCGGTGGGGGCAACCGTGTTGCGCGCATCGCAGGCGGAAGAGATGTTGCGCGGCACTTCGCTCGACGCCGCAACGGTCAAGAGCGCCGCGAACAAGGCGATGGAGGAATGCACGCCGATCAGCAACGTGCGCGCCAGCGCCGATTACCGCCGCGACATGGTGGGCGTGCTCACCGGCCGCGCCATCAAACAGGCATTGGAGGCTTTCGCATGAAACGGATCGTCGAACTCACCATCAATGGCGAGGCGCGCGACATGGCGGTCGATACCTGCCGCTCGCTGCTCGACGCGCTGCGTGACGACGTCGGCCTCACCGGCACCAAGAAAGGCTGCGACGTCGGCGATTGCGGGGCCTGCACCGTGCTGGTCGACGGCGAGCCGGTCAATGCCTGCCTGATGCTCGCCGTCGAGGCCGAAGGCCGCTCGATCGAGACCGTCGAGGGGCTTCAGCCTGATGTCGATACGCTGCATCCGCTGCAGGATGCCTTCATGCGGCACGGGGCCTCGCAATGCGGTTTCTGCACGCCGGGCATCCTGATGATGGCCAAGAAGCTGCTCGACGACAATCCGCGCCCGACCGACGAGGACATCCGCTTCGGCCTCAGCGGCAATATCTGCCGCTGCACCGGTTACACCAAGATTTTCGACGCGATCAAATCCGCCGCGCGCGAAATGGAGGCTATGAGATCATGAACATGACGACCCCAATCGAAAAGCGCGATTTCAAGATCGTCGGCAAGAGTGTCAGGCGCGACGATGTGCTGGAGAAGGTAACCGGCGAGGCGCAGTACACCGGCGACGTCAAGCTGCCCGGCATGCTACACGGCAAGATCAAGCGCGCGGCAATCGCCCATGCGCGCATCAAGAGCATCGATGTCAGCAAGGCGCTTGCCTATCCCGGCGTCAAAGCGGTGCTGACCCATGAAAACGTGCCGCGCGTCCTGCATTACGGCTCGCCGCATCCGCGCTCGGCCTCCTGCACCAAGGACCAGTACATCCTCGATGACCGGGTGCGGTTCTGGGGCGAGGGCGTCGCCGCCGTTGCCGCAATCAGCGAGGAGATCGCCGACGAGGCGCTCGACCTGATCGAGGTTGAATATGAGCCCCTGCCAGCCGTCTTCGAGCCGGAGGATGCAGCACAGCCGGGCGCGCCGCTGATCCACGAAGTCGGGCCGGGCGGCAACCTGGTGCTCGATCCGGTGCGTGTCAATCGCGGCGATGTGGAGGCCGGCTTTGCCGAAGCTGATTTCGTGCTCGAAGGCGAATTTTCCGGCGGGCGGCCGCATCCGGCCTATATGGAGCCGAATGTCTGCATCGCGGACTGGGACGGCTCCAACAAGCTGACCTTCTGGACCTCCACCCAGACCTCCTTCATGGTACGCGGCATTCTTGCCGAAGTGCTCGGCCTGCCGCTCACCAAGGTCCGCGTCCTCGTCGATCATATGGGCGGCGGCTTCGGAGCCAAGCAGGACCTTTTCCAGCACGAATTTTTGTGCGCGCTCCTTGCGAAAGAGACGCGCCGGCCGGTGAAGATGGAATTCACCCGGCACGAGACGTTCGTCGCCGGCCGCTCGCGCCACCCCTGCAAGATCTGGCTGAAACAGGGTTTCAAGAACGACGGCACGCTCGTCGCCCGCGACATGAAGCTCGTTTACGATTCGGGCGCCTACGGCTCGCACGGTCCGGGCGTGACCATCGTCGGCACGACCGCCGCCACCTCGCTCTATCGCTGCGAGAATGTGCGGCTGGAGGGACGCTGCGTTTACACCAACACGCCAATCAATGGCGCCTTCCGTGGCTATGGCGTGGTGCAGAGCTATTACGCGCTCGATATCCAGATGGACGAGGCGGCCGAACGGCTGGGTATGGACCCGGCGGAATTGAAGCTGAAGAACGTGGTGCGGGAGGGCGACATCGCGCCGTCGGGCCATCCCATTCTCGGCCATGGGCTGGAAATCTGCCTGCAGCACGGCATCGACGTGCTGGACTGGAAAAAGCTGCGCAATCGCGACCGGACGCCGGATTCGAAGCGCCCGCATATCCGCACCGGCTGGGGCATCGGTTGCGAAATGCACGGCTCGTCGGCCTATCCCGGCATCAAGGAACAGGGCAACGCCACGGTGAAGGTCAATGAGGACGGCACGGTGACGCTGCTCACGGGTGCGGCGGGCCTTGGTACCGGAGCCCATACCGCGCTGGCGCAGATCGTCGCGGAAGAACTCGGCGTGCGCTTCGAGGATGTCGGCACCATCCACGGCGATACGGACGTGGTGCCGTGGGATATCGGCGCCTTCGCCAGCCACACGACCTATCTCGTCGGAACCGCCGCGAAGATGGCCGCCGGCAAGGTCCGTGCCGCCGTTCTCGAACGGGCGGCAAAGAAGCTGCAGGTATCGCCGGCCGAGATCGATCTCAGCGAGGGCAAGGTCTTCCTGAAATCCGACGCCGCCCGCTGCATGACCGTGGCCGAAGCGATGGGTCCCTCTCGCGGCATTCCCGCCGCCAATATCATCGCGAACGGCACCTATGAGCCGACGAAATCCTATTCCTTCGCCGCGCATTTCGCCGAGGTGCATATCGATACGGAAACCGGCATCGTCGAGGTCAAGCGTGTCATACCGGTGCACGATGTCGGCCGGGTCATCCACCCGATCGCAGCGCAAGGCCAGATCGAAGGTGGCATCCAGCAGGGCATCGGCCACACGCTGACGGAGGACTACATCATCGACAAGAAGACCGGCCGTTCGCTGAATGCGGGCCTCGTCGATTACAAGATGCCGCTCTCGATGGACATGCCGGACATCGAGACGATCATCCTCGAAGCCGCACCCGATCCGGGCGGCCCCTGGGGCGCGAAGGGGGTCGGCGAAGACCCGATCATCGCCATCGGCCCGGCCATCGCCAACGCCATCCACGACGCCATCGGCGTTCGGTTCCGTCATTATCCGATCACACCGGAAGACATCCTGAAAGCCTTGAGGGAGAAAAAGGCATGAACATGCATATCGAACCTGCGACCCAGAAACTCCCGATCACGATCCTGACCGGGTTCTTAGGCTCGGGAAAGACGACGCTGCTCAACTACATCCTCACCGAACGCCACGGCCACCGCATCGCGGTGATCGAGAACGAGTTCGGCGAGGTGGACGTCGACAGCGACCTGGTGCTCGCCTCGGACGAGGAAATCTTCCAGATGCAGAACGGCTGCATCTGCTGCTTCGTCGACGTGCGCAACGACCTGATCGACGTGATGAAGAAGCTCTTGAGCCACAAGGACAAGTTCGACCACATCATCGTCGAGACCTCTGGCCTTGCAGACCCGACCCCCGTCGCCACCGCCTTCTTCGTCGATCGCAGCGTCGCCGACGAGGTGGAACTGGATGCCGTCGTGACGCTGGTGGATGCAAAACACATCGACCAGCACCTCTATGACCCGGTGCTGGATGGCAGCGACAACCAGGCGGTCAACCAGATCGTCGCCGCCGACCGCATCATCGTCAACAAGATCGACCTTGCGGGCGAAGAGGCGCTCGGCTCGCTGGAGAGATCGCTGCGCAAGCTCAACCAGACGGCGCCGATCCTGCGCTCCAGCTACGGCGTCGTCGACCTTTCCAACATCCTCGGCGTCAACGGCTTCCGGCCGTCCTACGTGCGCGAGCGCGCGGAAATCCTCGATATCGACATGGACGACGATCACGATGCGCACGGCCACCACCACCACGAATGCCACGACGGGGCCTGCGACCACCCGGACCATGACCATGTGCACCATCCTGGCCACGGCCACAGTGACGGTAAAGGCCGCGCGCATGCCGCCGCCCTGCGCCCGCACAGCCATGACGCGACGGTAAAATCCCATTCCTTCGTCTATCCGCACTCCTTCGACGGTGAGAAGCTCGCCACCTTCCTGAAAGACTATCTCGGCGAGCGGGGCGACGACATCTTTCGCACCAAGGGCATTGTTTCGGTCGCCAATGACGACCGCTTCTTCGTGCTCCAGGCGGTGCACAAGCTGGTCGATTTCCGCCCGGATCACAGCTGGGGCGAGGATGCGCGGAAGTCGAAATTCGTCTTCATCGGCCGCAATCTCGACCGTGACGGCATAGACCGAAACTTGCGCGCATGCCTGGCGGCCTAGCGGCGCTTCTCCGGCGGCGCACCGCCTGCACAAGTCCCTCGGTCCGGAACCGCCCGCGCACCTTCCTGCGCGGGCGGCCGCTGTCGTTTTTCTCAATAATATCGTTTAAAAACATATATTTAACTAAAAATTGTTGTTGACACTCTGGCCGGCATATGGTTCCTTTGACACTGAGTAGAAGCGCCGACAATTGCTCATCGTCTGTTGGAAGATGAGGCCGTGATGTCGATGCTTACTGCGAAAGGAAATACCTGTTGGTTGCGACTGCCCTGCGGCCGCCACGCCAGCATTCCTTCCCCGTCATCGGCATTCCCTGAGATCGCGAATTTATCCTCGGCTTCGGCCGGTATGGCTTTCCTTGCGCGGCCCCGCATCGACCGGACCCTCTACGACAGGAGAACATGAATGATAATTGACCTAAGCTGCTACCCCACCGACCTGGTGGACCTGGCTTGGCGCCACGACGGGCCGCCGTTCACCGGCGACAAGCTCTTGAAGATGATGGACGGCCCCTACTACGTGAACGGCAAGCCGCGCCGCATCGACAAGGCCTTCATCCAACCGCCGCAGGGCAACACCATCTACACCCACGAAGTCATGGACCTGGAAGGCAAGGCCGCCATCCGCCAGTACATGGCCTATACGGAAAAGATGGTGACGGAGCATCCCGACCGTTTCCTCGGCTGCTTCGTCTACAACCCGCGCTACGGCACGCAGAACGGCGCCGAAGAAATCGAACGCTACGCCAAGGAATTCGATTTCAAAATGGTGCAGCTGCAGGCGAACATGCACGCCTACCGTCCCGACCGCGCGCTCGACTGGCTGCGCCCGGCCTTGAAGAAATGCGCCGAGCTGGGCCTGATGGTGAAGGTGCACACCGGCGACGGTCCGTATTCGATCCCGACGGAGTTCTATCCGATCATCCGCGAGTTCCCGGAAGTGAACTTCATCCTGGCGCATTTCGGCGTGCAGACCGGCGGCGTCTACGTGTTCGAGCCGATGCAGATGGCGCTGGATACGCCGAGCGTCTACGTCGAATCCGGCTGGTGCCTGCAGTCGCGCATCGTCGAGTTCGCCAAGGTCCTGCCCAAGCACAAGATCCTCTTCGGCTCGGATACGCCGCCGAACGAGCCGGGCATGTGGATCAACCTTCTGGAAGTCCTCTGCCACGAGCCGCCGCAGGGCCTCAACCTCGATGAGGATACGCTTGAGGACTACCTGGGCAACAACACCGCCCGCATGATCGGCCTTGAGCCGACCAAGCCGCCGGCGACCGTCGCGGAAGCCGAAGCGTACCTGCGCCGGCACGGCGTCGCGCTCGCCGCGTAAAATTGAACGGAGTGAACAATGATCATCGATACCCACCTTCACCCGACCAACCTCGTGGACGAGGCATGGCGCCATACGGGTTCGCCCTTCACGGGCGAGCGCATGCTCAAGCTGATGGACGGCCCCTACATGATCAACGGCAAGCCACGCCGGATCGACATGGGCTTCATCCAGCCGCCGCCGGGTAATACCGGCTACCGCGACGGCAACCGCAAGGGCCGCGACGGCATTCGCGACTACATGGCCTATTGCGCCGAGCTTTGCCAGACGTATCCAGACCGCTTCATCGGCAACTTCAACTACAACCCGCGCTGGGGGCCTGAAAACGGTGCGGCGGAGCTTGAATTCCACGTCAAGGAATACGGCTTCAAGATGCTGAAGCTGCATGCAAACATGCACGGCTACCGTCCCGACCGCGCGCTCGACTGGCTGCGTCCGGCAATGAAGAAGTGCGCCGAACTCGGCGTGGTGGTGCTCATCCACACCGGCGACGGTCCCTATACGATCCCGACGATGTTCTACCCGATCATCCGCGAATTCCCGATGGTCAACTTCATCATCGGCCATTTCGGCGTCCAGACGGGCGGCAACTATTCGTTCGAGTCGTTCTGGATGGCGATGGACACGCCGAACGTCTACTGCGAGTCCGGCTGGTGCTTCCAGTCGCGCATCGTGGAGTTCGCCCAGCAGCTGCCGAAGAACAAGATCGTCTTCGGCACGGACAGCCCGCCGAACGATCCGGGCATGTGGCTGCGCGAACTGGAAGTGCTCTGCAAGGATCCGCCGCACGGCATCAACCTCTCCGAGGACGATCTGGAGGGCTACCTCGGCAACAACATCGCCAAGCTCGTCGGCATCGACCCGTCGCCGCCGCCGCGCGACGTAAAGGACGCCCAGGCGCGCCTGAAGGACAGTTACGCCGGCGTCGATCTCGCCACCGGCAGGCATCTGGAATTCGCCTGATTTGAAGACGGCGGCGCCCTTTCGGGGCGCCGCCTCCCACCTGCAGCATCGAGGCCGAGACATGAGAGAGTATCCCAAGCAAGACGTCCGCCGCTTTCTGGCCGATTACCGGGCGGAACACCCCGAGGATGTCGTCACCATCGACCGACCGGTCTCGGATGATCAGGACGCAACAGCGCTGATCTGGAATCTGGCCGACAAAGGGCAGCATCCGATGCTGCACCTCACTGATGTCAGCGGCATCGGCAGTCAGGTGATCTGCAATATCTTCGCCTCGCGTGATCGCATCGCCCGTCTTCTGGGCTCGACCGCCGAAAACCTGCATGAGGCCTATCAGGCGCGCTCCAACCGGCCATTCACGCCGGAGGTTCTGGAAAGTGGCCCGATCACCGAGGAAATCATCTCCGGCGACGCGGTCGATCTCCACGCGCTGCCGATGCTGAAGCATTTTGACACCGACCGGGCAAAATACATCACCAGCGGCATTATCATCGGCGAGCATCCGGAAACCGGCGCGGGCAATCTGAGCTATCACCGCGCGATGATCCACTCGAAGAACGCGCTGGCGACCTCGCTGCATTCGCGTGGCCATCTCTGGCGCCTGATGAACATGGCGAAAGAGAAGGGCGAGCGGATGCCCGTCGCCATGGTCATCGGCGGCCATCCGCTCTTCATGATCGCAGCCTCCGCCCGCCTTGCCTTCGGCGAGGACGAGCGCGACGTCGCTGGCGGCCTGATGGGTGAGCCCCTGCAGGTCGTGCGCACGCCAAAATACGGCATCCGCGTTCCCGCCCATGCGGAGATCGTGCTGGAGGGTGTGCTGGACCCCGAAGCCCATGTGGAGGAGGGGCCGTTCGGAGAGTTCACCGGCTATTCCTCGGATCGATCCACCAACAACCTCTTCACCGTCGAAACCGTGATGCGCCGGCGCGATGCCATCCTGGTCAGTGTGGCGGGTGGCAATTCGGCCGAACACCTCAACCTCGGCCGCGTACCCCGAGAAGCCGAAGTGGTGGAGAAGCTGAAGGCCCGCTTCCCTTCGATCACCGCCGTGCACTATCCATCCTCCGGCACCCATTTCCACGCCTATATCGCCATGAACCAGTCGCGAGAGGGCGAGGCGCGGCAGGTCATGCTCGGCCTTCTCGGCTGGGACCAGTATCTCAAGACCGTCGTGGTGGTAGACGCCGACGTCGACATCACCCGCGACAGCGAGGTGCTCTGGGCACTGGCGACACATTTCCAGCCGCATAAGGATGTCGTGATCATCGAGGGCCTGCCGGGCAATGCGCTCGATCCATCGGCAAGCGGCATCGGCACGACGTCCCGCATGGGCCTCGATGCCACGCGCGGGCCGAATTTCCACGGCGTTCGCGCCCGCATCAGCGACGAGGCTTCGGCCCGTGCTGCGGCGCTCCTCAAAAGTGTGGGATAGCCGATGACGACGCGGCCAAGACGCATGATCGTCGGCATTTCGGGCGCTTCCGGCGTGGTCTACGGCAAGCGCATCCTTGAAGTGTTGCGCGACCTCGACATCGAAACGCACCTGATCATGTCGAGTGCCGCCTGCATCACGCTTGCGGCCGAGGCGGATTTTACCAAGCAGGATCTCGAAGCGCTGGCGACGACCACCCATTCCAACAAGGATATCGGCGCGGTCTGCTCCTCGGGCTCGTACAAGACGCTAGGCATGATCGTCGCCCCCTGTTCGGTGAAGACGCTGGCCGAGATCGCCACCGGCACGACGAACAACCTGCTCTCCCGCGCGG
>JAESFK010000146.1_pt1 | contig 56933 bp, 60 predicted proteins | sample 9269391 | NCBI WGS metagenome assembly JAESFK01 (sample SAMN14506231, study PRJNA617097) | algae metagenome | isolation source: Drouetiella hepatica UHER 2000/2452 and co-occurring heterotrophs from... | place: Slovakia: Slovak Paradise National Park, Hrabusice, Kosice Region | collected 2000-01-01
CGCGATGCCAACGCCGAAGTCATCCTCAACCAGCTCTACCGCTATACTCCGCTGCAGACCTCGTTCGGTTGCAACATGGTGGCGCTCAACGGCGGCAAGCCGGAGCAGATGACGCTGCTCGACATGCTGCGCGCCTTCGTGTCCTTCCGAGAGGAAGTTATCAGCCGCCGGACCAAATACCTGCTGCGCAAGGCGCGCGATCGCGCCCATGTGTTGGTCGGTCTCGCCATCGCTGTTGCCAATATCGACGAGATCATCAAACTGATCCGAAGCGCCCCGGATCCGGCCACTGCGCGCGAACAGTTGATGACGCGCCGCTGGCCGGCATCCGACGTCGAAAGCCTGATCCGTCTGATCGACGATCCGCGCCACCGTATCAACGAGGACCTGACCTACAACCTGTCGGAAGAGCAGGCGCGCGCAATCCTCGAACTGCGCCTTGCCCGCCTGACGGCACTTGGCCGCGATGAAATCGGCGACGAACTGAACAAGATCGGCGACGAGATCAAGGATTACCTCGATATTCTCTCGTCGCGCGTCCGCATCATGACGATCGTCAAGGACGAGCTCATCGCCGTTCGCGAAGAATTCGGCACGCCGCGCCGCACCGTGATCGTCGAAGGCGGTCCGGACATGGACGACGAGGACCTGATCGCCCAGGAAGACATGGTTATCACCGTGTCCCATCTCGGCTACATCAAGCGTGTGCCGCTGACGACCTACCGGGCGCAGCGCCGCGGCGGCAAGGGCCGTTCCGGCATGGCGACGCGCGATGAGGATTTCGTCACGCGCCTGTTTGTTGCCAATACCCACACGCCGATGCTGTTCTTCTCCTCGCGTGGCATCGTCTACAAGGAAAAGGTCTGGCGCCTGCCGATCGGTACGCCGCAATCGCGCGGCAAGGCCTTGATCAACATGCTGCCGCTGGAGCCCGGAGAACGCATCACCACGATCATGCCGCTGCCGGAGGACGAGACGACGTGGGAAAACCTCGACGTGATGTTCTCGACGACCCGTGGCACTGTGCGCCGCAACAAGCTGTCGGATTTCGTCCAGGTCAACCGCAATGGTAAGATTGCCATGAAACTCGAGGAAGAGGGCGACGAAATCCTCTCCGTCGAAACCTGCACCGAGCATGACGACGTCCTTATGACGACGGCGCTCGGCCAGTGCATCCGCTTCTGCGTCGATGACGTCCGCGTCTTTGCCGGCCGTAACTCGATCGGCGTGCGTGGCATCACGCTGGGCGAGGGTGACCGGATCATCTCGATGACCATTGTCGGCCATGTCGATGCCGAGCCGTGGGAGCGCGCAGCCTACCTGAAGCGCGCGGCTGCCGAACGGCGGGCTGTCACCGGCGAAGACGAGGAAATCGCGCTCGTTGGCGAAGAGGTGACCGAAGAAGGCCAGCTTGACGACGCCCGCTATGAGGAACTCAAGGCACGCGAACAGTTCGTGCTGACAGTCTCCGTGAAGGGTTTTGGCAAGCGCTCGTCCACCTACGACTTCCGCACCTCCGGGCGTGGCGGCAAGGGTATCCGTGCAACGGATACCTCCAAGACAGGCGAAATCGGCGAGCTGGTCGCGGCCTTCCCGGTCGAAGACAACGATCAGATCATGCTCGTCTCCGATGGCGGCCAGCTGATCCGCGTTCCGGTTGGCGGCATCCGGCTGGCAAGCCGCGCCACAAAAGGCGTGACGATCTTCTCGACCGCCAAGGACGAAAAGGTCGTTTCCGTCGAGCGCATCAGCGAGCCGGAACCCGAAGAGGACGAGGATGCCGCAGACCAGACGGAAGGGGCGGATGACGATGCTCCGGCCGTTGAGCCGTCGGCTGCACCGGAAGAGTGAAAACCTCCAGCATATGATTGAGAAAGCCGGGCGATCGCATCGCCCGGCTTTTTCTTTGGCATAGAATTTGATCGGCGATCATTGCGATGATCAACAAAAAGAAAAACCGGACTGGCAGGGGAACCGTCCGGTTTTTATGTCAGCGGGTACTGGAGGTTACCGCTGTGAAAACATGTGGGGCGCTGGCGCTATACGCTGAAACCGCCGGCTTCCCGGCTGATCGCCTTCATCGCGCTTCTGTCGCGCTGAAGTTCGACGATGGTTTTGGCGAAATCGACCAGAAATACGATGCTAATCACTGCCGATATGATCATCATTGTGATGGCCATTGCGGATCGTCCTCTATTTGAGCAAATGATTGCAGTTAAGACCGGACCGGTCCATGCGCGCCTCACTTCTGATTGCATTTGCCGTTGCAAAGAGCATGACAAAAAACATAGTCATAGACAGAAGAAGAAGTGCCATAGCGGTGATCCTTTCAGCCAGTTAACGGCCGTGACTGGAAAAAGTTCCGTTTCTACTTCGCTGGATACAGGGCCATGCCTGAAACAACCTTGAACGCAGCCTTCATTTAGCGTTCATGCGGGCCGGCCGCTGTTCCCGACGGAACAGGTGGAGTGTCACGGGTGCTCCCTTGCGATTGCCCCCGGTCCGTGACAAAAGGCTTCGAAACGGAAACAGGTGCGATGAACACTGCTTTTTATCCCGGCTCCTTCGACCCCATGACGAACGGTCACCTCGATGTGCTGGTGCAGTCGCTGAACGTCGCGCCGACTGTCATCGTTGCCATCGGCATCCACCCGGGCAAGACGCCGCTGTTTTCCTTCGAGGAACGCGCGGCACTCATTCGCCAGTCGCTCAGCGAATTCCTGCCGGAGCGGGCAGGCGATATCTCCGTCGTTTCCTTCGACAACCTTGTGGTCGATGCGGCGCGCCAGCACGGCGCCTCGTTGCTGGTGCGCGGCCTGCGCGACGGGACGGACCTCGACTATGAGATGCAGATGGCGGGCATGAACCGGCAGATGGCGCCGGATATCCAGACCCTGTTTCTTCCGGCCGGAACGGCATCGCGGCCCATTACCGCCACATTGGTTCGCCAGATCGCTGCCATGGGCGGTGATGTCAGCGCCTTCGTACCCAAGGCCGTTTATCAGGCCCTGAACGCAAAACGCAAATCCTGACGTTTTCCTTTTATTTCCACGGGAGCCACCATGAAAATTATCCAACTCGCTTTCGCAGGCGCCGTTGTCCTTGCATCCCTGACCAGCAGTGCCTTTGCCCAGGCCAAGGAACTCATCACCATCACGCTGAAGGACGGCCCGGTCGTCATCGAACTGATGCCGGACGTTGCACCCAAGCATGTTGCGCGCATCAAGGAACTGGCTGAAGCCGGCGATTACAACAATGTCGCCTTCCACCGCGTCATTCCGGGCTTCATGGCCCAGACTGGCGACGTCCAGTACGGCAACATGGAGAAGGATTTCAAGGCCGACATGGCCGGCATGGGCGGATCGTCCAAGCCGAATGTCGAGGCTGAGTTTTCTAAGGTTCCATTCGCGCGCGGCACAGTCGGCATGGCCCGCAGCCAGGATCCGAACTCCGCCAATTCGCAGTTCTTCATCATGTTTGCTCCCGGCGATTTCCTGAACGGCCAATACACTGTCGTCGGCAAGGTCGTCGAAGGCATGGACAATGTCGACAAGATCAAGAAGGGCGACGAGGCCAACAACGGCTCCGTCACCGATCCCGACCGGATGATCAGCGTCACGGTCGGCAAGTAACAAACGCTTTTAAGCAAGCCAAGATTAAACAAGAAGGAGAAGACCATGACCGAGATCAAGGATCCGGAAAACACCATCATCATGGAAACCACCAAGGGGCAGGTCATCATCCAGCTTCTGCCGGACCTGGCGCCGGGCCATGTTGCCCGCATCAAGGAACTGTGCGCAGAAGGCGCCTATGACGGCGTCGTCTTCCACCGCGTCATCGACGACTTCATGGCGCAGACCGGCGACGTGCAGTACGGCAAGACCGGCGGCAAGGACTTCAATCCGGCCCGCGCCGGCATGGGCGGCTCCTCCAAGCCGGACCTCAAGGCTGAATTCTCCAATATGAGCCACGTGCGCGGCACATGCTCGATGGCCCGCAGCCAGATGCCGAACTCCGCCAATTCGCAGTTCTTCATCTGCTTCACCGACAGCCCCTGGCTGAACAAGCAGTATTCGGTCTGGGGCCAGGTCATTTCCGGCATGGACAATGTCGACAAGATCAAGAAGGGCGAGCCCGTCAAGGATCCCGACAGCATCGTGTCGATGAAACTTGCCGCCAACGCCTAATTCAGGCTATTGCCAAAACCCGTCCCGGATCGCCTTGAAAAGGCGCCGGGGCGGGTTTGCCGTTTAAAAGAAGATTTTTCATGCGCGTCGATCTGTTCGATTTCGATCTCCCCGAGGACAATATTGCGCTCAGGCCCGCAAGCCCGCGCGACAGCGCCCGTCTGCTCGTCGTCCAGCCGGGGCAAGGCGTCGAACTGACCGATCGCACCGTCATGGACCTGCCGTCATTCCTGCGCCCCGGCGATGCCCTCGTCTTCAACGATACGAAAGTCATTCCCGCCCAATTGGAGGGCTTGCGCCGGCGTGGCGAGGATGTGGTGACCGCAGTATCCCTGACGCTGCACATGCGCGTCGCCGCCGATCGCTGGAAAGCGTTTGCGCGTCCGGCCAAACGCCTCAAGCCCGGCGACCGCATCGAATTCGGCCATCATGGCTCCAACGCTTGCCTGACGGGCGCGCTGGACGCGACCGTCGAGGAGAAGGGCGATGCGGGTGAGGTAACGCTGCGGTTCGATCTTTCCGGCCCGGCGCTGGACGAGGCGATCCTTGCTGTCGGCCACATTCCGCTGCCGCCCTATATCGCCTCCAAGCGCCCCGAGGACGAGCAGGACCGCACCGACTACCAGACGGTTTACGCACGCGAGCACGGCGCTGTGGCGGCGCCGACCGCCGGCCTGCATTTCACCGGCCGCCTGTTCGAGGCGCTGGATGCGCTTGGCGTCGAGCGCCATTTTGTCACCCTGCATGTCGGGGCGGGCACCTTCCTGCCGATGAAGGTCGATGACACCGACGATCATGTCATGCATCAGGAGATCGGCCATGTCAGCGCCGCGGTCGCCGAACGGCTGAATGCGGTCAAGGCGAGGGGCGGGCGCATCGTCTGTGTCGGCACCACTTCGCTGCGGTTGATCGAAAGTGCGGCCGAGGAAAATGGCGACGTAAAGCCCTGGTCCGGCCCGACCGGCATCTTCATCACACCCGGCTATCGCTTCCGAACTGCGGATATGCTGATGACCAATTTCCACCTGCCGAAATCGACGCTGTTCATGCTCGTTTCGGCCTTCAGCGGCCTTGAGACGATGCGGCGTGCCTATGCCCACGCGATCGACACCAGCTACCGTTTCTATTCCTACGGCGATTCCAGCCTGCTTTTCCGGGATACCCCCATGAGCGAGACATCATGACCGAGACATTCCAGTTCAACATCAAGGCAACCGACGGCAAGGCGCGTCGCGGCACGGTATCGATGCCGCGCGGAGAGATCCGCACGCCGGCATTCATGCCGGTCGGAACGGTTGGAACAGTCAAGGCGATGTATCTCGATCAGGTCCGCGATCTCGGCGCCGACATCATCCTGGGCAACACCTATCATCTGATGCTGCGCCCCGGCCCGGAGCGCGTGGCGCGTCTTGGTGGGCTGCACGAGCTGATCCGCTGGCCCTATCCGATCCTGACCGACAGCGGCGGCTTCCAGGTCATGTCGCTGGCCGGCCTGCGCAAACTCGACGAACAGGGCGTCACCTTCAAGAGCCATGTCGATGGCGCGCTGCATCACATGTCGCCGGAGCGCTCGATCGAGATCCAGGGCATGCTTGACAGCGATATCCAGATGCAGCTCGATGAATGTGTGAGACTTCCCGCCGAACCCACTGATATTGAACGCGCAATGGAAATGTCTCTGCGCTGGGCAGACCGCTGCAAGACCGCCTTCGGCGACCAAAAGGGCAAGGCGATGTTCGGCATCGTTCAGGGCGGCGATGTACCGGCGTTGCGTGTGCGGTCGGCGCAGGCGCTGTCCGGTCTCGATCTGAAGGGCTATGCCATTGGTGGATTGGCCGTCGGGGAACCGCAGGCGGTCATGCTCGACATGCTCGATATCACATGCCCGGAACTGCCCGTTGAAAAGCCGCGTTACCTGATGGGCGTCGGCACGCCCGATGATATCCTGAAATCCGTGGCGCGCGGCATCGACATGTTCGATTGCGTCATGCCGACAAGGGCCGGCCGCCATGGTCTGGCCTTCACCCGGCGCGGCCGCGTCAATCTGCGCAATGCCCGTCATGCGGAAGATATCAGGCCCCTGGACGATCAATCCTCATGCCCGGCATCGCGCGATTATTCGCGTGCCTACCTGCATCATCTCGTCCGCGCCGATGAGAGCCTGGGCGGCATGCTGCTGACATGGAACAACCTGGCCTATTACCAGGACCTGATGGCCGGAATCCGCAAGGCAATCGAGGAGGGCCGCTATGCCGCCTTCATGGAAGAGACGCAGGACGAATGGGCACGCGGCGACCTGGCGCCGCTCTGAGCGGCGTTCCGGTCAGATTTCAGGGCCGGGGGCCTGCTGCAGCATCTGCACGCCGTTGATCTTGTAGCTGCCGTCCGGCTGCTTGACGAGAAAATACAACGCCGTCCAGTCCTTTCCGTCAGGGGCTGATATCAGCACTTCCTGCACCACCGTGCCGCCCTCGATCTTGCTGCGGCCGAAGGCGAAATTGCCGGGACGGAAGACCGGCGTATAGCCGCGCTTGACCATCTCGAAGAAGATGCTCTTGTCGGGAAATTTCTGCCGGATCTGCGGCGAGGCAAAGGAATAGGCCATCTCCGCATCGTCGTTGAGAAAGGCCTCGATCTGGTTCTGGATGATCGACTGCGCGGTATCGATGGGCTCCGCCGCCATGACCACCGGCGCCGTGGACAATAGAAAGACAATGTACAAACAGGCTCCGAGCGTCCGGATCATTCACCGTCTCCTTGCTGGCCATCGCGATACCTATGATACGTGTGCCGAGCCAAAATGGTTTCTTGGCAGACGCGCGACACTTAAAAACAATTATTACCTTATAAATTCAATGGCTTCATCTGATTTGTTAAACTGAAAACCGTCAAAGCTGCTGACGGACGACTGCCTTTGGCCGCTTCTAACCCCGATCTATATGCCCAAGCGATCCTTCATCCTACCCCAGATGACGGCCGAGTGCACGCCGACAGGCCAGAGCGCGTGGAAACGCATCGGCTTGATGCCGGTCACCGGCAGGTCGATCCGGGCCGATTGCCCGCCCACCAGGCGTTCGGCCAGCTGTTTGCCCATGACCGTCGCCAGCGCCACACCACGACCGTTGCAGCCGAGATAGATCAGCGTGTCTTCGCAGGGTTCATGGAGATGGGGCAGGTGATCCGGCGTGATCGCCAGCTGGCCGTTCCAGGCATGTGTCCAGCGGATACCGTGCAGGCCGGGCCAAAGGCCTTCGGCATGGCGTTTCAGGTAATGGAGCGGCCCGTTTTGCCCGGCCAATACCCGTTGCGGCCCACGGCCGCCTATCAGCAGCCGGTTCTGTTTGTCGAGCCGGTAATAGACGGTAATATGACCGCTCTCATACAGCACCGGACGCTGCGGCAGGATGCGGGCGGCGAGATCGCCGGGCAGGGGTTCCGTTGCAATGATCGAACTGTAGACGGGAACCAGAGATTTCTTCAAGTCTGGCCACAGCCCATCCTCGTATGCATTTGTAACAACAAGAAATTTGTCCGCTTTGACGGTTGCCCTGTCCGTACTTAGACGCCATTGTCCGGATTGCTTTTTCGCTAAGACAACACGGCTGTTGCCATGGATCGCCGCACCGGCATTCTGCGCCGCCGCGGCAAGGCCGCGCGCGTAATTCAGCGGATGCAGATCGCCGCCGCGCGGATCGAACAGGGCCGTGGGGTATCGGTTGGTGCCTGTTGCCAGCGCCGTTTCCTGCGCGTCGAGCAGGCGTGTCGGCATGCCGTGCGCGGCACATTGACCTGCGGTGGTATCGACAGCCCCGGCCGTCCGCGCATTGGTCGCGGCTCTCAGCGTGCCGTTCTGCCGCGCGTCACAATCGATTTCCAGACGGCGAATGAGATCGAAGGTGAAGTCCGGTGCGCTCCAGGCCATATCGATCATGCGCTGCCCGAGATCGCCGCCGAACCGGACAAGCAGTTCGCCAGGATCGAACTTGAGCCCGGGATTGACCTGTCCGCCATTGCGCCCGGACGCACCCCAGCCGGGCTCGTTGGCTTCCAGCACGCAGACCTCGACACCCATTTCAGCCAGACGCAACGCTGCGGACAGTCCGGCCAACCCGGCACCAATGATCGCGACCGATACTGTGCGGTCGGCTTCAAGCGGTGGCGTCAAAGGTGCCGGATGCGCGGTATCGGTATAGAGACTGGCCGGCAAGGGTACTGCGGACATGCTGTGCCTTCATTTGAACGAAAGCGCCATTCTGCACGGCAGCCTTCATTTGAGAAGGGAGGGCCGACTGCAATCGTCGGGCATCGTTCAGACGCGGGGAGTGTGACATTCCAACTTTGCAGAAACAGGACACTTTAACTTTGCGGCTACATACATCTATCGCATAAGATAGAGACTGGAACTTTTTTTCGTTAAAATTCAATGGTTTAGAACAACCGCCGGTTACTTTAGTTTACTTGATAATTCGGGCCTGCGGAGCTTCCGCAAGCACCTCAGCATAGTCGCCGTTGGCCTCAACGAGGGCACCGCCGAACACCGTCAAACCATCGATAGTCACGACACCTCGTGCGAGGCTTTCGCCGATATCCTGATTCGTGACGACGAAGGGTTTCGTGTGCATGCCATTGCACAGATAGAAGTCAGCGCCCAGCGTCGGGTTCGGAGTTTCCACAGCCCAAATCCGCTGCCGGTCTTCGTCAAACGACGTGACCGCAGCGGGGCGGAAGAACTTGCCGCCGACGCGAGGCGTGGACTGTGACCAGCGCCAATTGAGAGGCGCATAGCCGAACGCGCCGTTCGGATTGTTGTGGCTAGTATCGACTTCGCCGTTGCGCACGACATCGACCTTTTCAGGGTCGAGAGTGTCGCGCAGGTATTGCGGAAGCTGCGCAACGCTTGACGAGTAAAGATACGGGTCGCGCTGGCGCTCGAACAACTGTTCCGGCGTGATTTCGGCAACGATCATCACGACGCCGCCGCACGGAATGACCGGCGTACCGAGATGGAGATCCACAAAGGTCGCGCCGTTTACGACGCTATCCGTCAAATTGCCGCCGTCAGTCGCATACCGCTTCGAAAGGCCGAAAACAGTAGACTTGTCAGCAAGCAGAATAGGCTGACGATACGCCTGTTCCGGTACCGAAATACCGTCCATCAGCAAGTCGATAATGTAGTTATCGTGGCCGCCATACTGCTTACGCAGTTCAGCGAACGCCTGCGTCTTACGAGCAAGCTCGATATTCGACAAGGACACTGAGATACCGTTGTTCTGCAGCTCCGCATAAATAGCGGGGAAACCCGCTGCGCCGGCCGCAGTTGCCTTGATGGCAATGTTGCCAGTCGCCGTTCCGAAATTGCTCGTGATACCGCCCGTTTCACGCATCGGCGCAGCGTTCGCAGCGGGCGATGCATCATAGAAGCCGAGGCCACGAATAGGCATCTGCGCATTCGTAACGTTCAGAGAAACTTGCCCGTCGATAACGGCCTGATCGAAATCAGGGACAACATGCCGGAAGCCGTCATGCTGCCAAAAGGCAGTCGCCAACGACCCCTGATCATACGGAGTCCGCAGTGCCAGACTTTTGGAGCGGTTTTTCGCACGAAAATTCCAAATCGTGTTGTAGGCCTCAACGTAGGCCAGACTGACACTATCACCCGGCTTGGCATGTAGGCCAAGGTACTTGTGAATAACGTTGACGCCGTGCCCGAGGTCTATGCCATTGACGACGTACGGCGTAACCGGCCCGCCTTCCTGATTGGGAATGCCTTCATAGGCACGGTTGAGTTCGTCCATACCGGAGAACCGCTCGAAGGCGAGGTTCGGAACCAGATACGCCTTCACCGACACGTTCACCGCGTTCATGAGCGTTTCGACGGTTTCCATGAGTTCAAAGGAAATCCGCATATCCGAACTGCGAATTTTGTCCTGGCGCAACAGCGGGAACGCTGCAATCGGAACCATCTTGCCAGCGGGCAAGGAGGTGAGGGCACGAATATCCACCTGGCGGGTGGAACGCGCCGTTGAGATGGGCGTTGTTTTCGTCCTGGACAAGGACTTCACTTGATCGGCTAGAGACATTATTTCTTCCTTCTCTTGACAGGTCGCACCACGCGACCAATAAACTTTTTGATTGCTTTCGCCCGGCGTTCACACGCCGAACAACGTTTTGTAGAGGTCATGCTTTGTCACCTATCGTTAAACTCGCTAAGGACGTTGCCGCATTCCTTTTTCTACTGGCTGTAGGCATCGCCGTTATCACGCTGTTTTTCGGCTATCTCGGAACAGTCGTTCCGCCTACCAAGTAACGCCGAGGCTTGGCAGCCAGCCACCATGCCAACTTTCTTCCGCCTTTTTCTTCTCCGCAACGGTCGCTTTCCGCGACCGTATCGCCGTTTTCGGATCCGAGATAATCTCCCCAATCGTACCGGCGTACGCCTCCGCACCCGCAATAGGCCGAGTTGACCAAGCGTAAAGCGCTTGCTCAATATCCGGCCCATCGGGGTTCGGTATCCAGACGCGCTTTCCATCGCGATCTTTTCCAGAGACCCATATGGGTAGATCAGCATCCGCTGCTTTCGGAGGTTCGAAATAACCCGCCGTCGATTGCGACGACAGGAGGCGGCTGCTAACCCCCGGCGCCTTTTTTGCACCAGACGAAAGCGCAGCTTTGGGGGTTGCGACGATGTTACGACCCGTCCGCGTCGGGACATCACCGAACATCATCGGCTTTTTTGGGCCAGATTGAATGGTGTTCAACTGATAGTCCAAGAGCGCGCTTTCGACCCGATCGCGCTTTTGCTCGATAGGGTCCATGCGCTTACTCAGCGCCGCGCCGAGCGTCCCGCCGAGATTGGCAATGGCGTCACCAACACCGGACAGGCCGGGGTGATGGACAGTGGAGGTGAACCCCGCACTGCCACCATTGCGCAAAGCCGTCAGCGGGTTGAAACCCGCTTCCTGCGCTTTTTCCGCCATCTTGACGTAGTCAATCGTCGTTTCGGTTTTTTCCTTTTTCTTTTTGCCAAAGATAGAACCGAGCAGCCCCGCACCTGCGGTAATAAGTTCACCAATCATCGGGAGGTTCTCCCGCGATTAGCGAAATAGGCGGAAATAACGTCAAACGTTAATCCGCCTACTACGCCGAGCCCGACAATAACCTGATCCGTCAGGTCTTGCGGTATACCTTGTGCGAGAAGATACGCCGCAAGCGCCGTTCCAATTCTGCGACCAAGCGGGGCCGCTATATTTCGGCCGATTTCAACGGCCAGCCCCTTCAACATGTGAACACCTGCTTTCTTTGCGCAGTATTGCGCTATCAACCTGAATCTGATTTGCGAATCAGTGTGAAGAGACATTTTTGCAACAGGCGAGTCTTTTCACCGGTTTTTGTCACACCATGGGACAAAGGGGCGAGAACCCCCATTACCGCTATTATTTTTTGGCCTTGGTTTACACGTCGGTCCTTTTTCCTCGCGCACCTTTTCATGTGACTGTTTCACAGGCTCGATTTTGACCTTTGTGTTTTTTACCGGCCTTTTTGTCTGGCTGACGCCGAACGACAAAGCGGACCCTTTATTGCGCCGATACTCAGAGACCGGCGTCGGGGAGGGGGGTTCATTAAAATTCGAACTAAGCCCCCCAAGCGGCCTTTTGGCCGATATGGCGGAGATCGTCCTGGGAGGACGATTGACCGAGAGCGGCAGCGCTTCTCTGATTAGATCGTCTTTTGTTTTTAGTCCTGAAACCCGGATTGCATGCGGGTCGCGTAATCGCGGACCCGCCGAGAGCGAACGGGGTTCTCCTCTATCTGCTTTTCGGTCTCTTCGATTTCCTTTTGCCATTGCGCAGCCTTTCGTTGCTGATGTTTTTCCCGGATTTCATTTTCCACCTGTTCAGCCGTCACACGGCCGCTCAGGTTTTTGTCCTCAAACTCTTGAACGAGTTCGCTTTCTGGATAGTGCCATGGCCGACCGGTGAACCGGACCGGGCCGGGGGCACCCCATGGACGCGGCAGGCCACGCCAGCGGGTGAGATACTCTTGCAGAAACAATTCAGCCGACCGACCGCCGAGCATGAACTTGAGTTTCTTGCCATCTTTGTCTTTGGCTTCAGGGAACGAGTAGAACAGGTCCTGCGGGGCGAGGCCCTGATCAACGTATTTTTGCGCACGTTCCGCGAAATACAGCGCCCCGAGGGGCGGCTTTTTCGACATGCGCAGGAGACCTTGAGCCTCAGCATCCGCTAAATCTTTCTGCACATATTTGCAGACATAGCGGACGGACGCAGGCCCCACGTTGTCCCAGAAGGACCAGCCGTGGACCCAGTGCTTTTCGGTGAAGTTCTCACGCAGCTTATGAGCAGGGACAGGCCCATGCCAATAAATGATCATGTGCCAATGCGCCCGCCCTTTTGCTGACCCGTATTCACCGACAACAAAATAGCTGCACGGAAAGCCAGCTTTCCTAAGACGTTTCAGAAATTTCTGAACGTCAGAGTAAGTCAGCACAGCAGTCCTTTCGTGAGAAACCTTGCCGAGGTTCTTGCCAGATTGGCCGCGACCATAGGTCAGGGTTAACGAATGACAGGCCGTGGCTGTCTTACTTTCGGCAATGCAGCGACCGGACCAATCAAGGATTTTGCGTTCGCGGCATTGCCAGCATTCGCGACACCCGGTCAGAAATCCATTCGGTAGTAGATGCGGAGCAATACACATTTCACTGCTTTCTATGCCGGGTGTCACTAAATGCACTTTATGCCAAGACTGTGTGCCCGTTGTGCCCGCTCCCCTTTGCCTAGTAGTAGACATGTCTACAGGGGAGCGGGCACAACTATAGAACCCTCATTTGCGAGGGTTCTACGTTTTTCAACGTTTGTTTCTGGATTGCGTTTCGTTCAGGCGGTCTCCGCCGCGAAACTATGCTTAGGGATACTATCCCTTTAGCTTACGCCCGTTCAAATACATGAACGGAGGTGTAGGCTCCATAGCCGTCCACCACGCCAGTTCCCAGTGCGCCGGATCATAAAGCTTCTGATCCGTCTTATCACCGTCACCATCCCAATCTCCGCCCCATGTGACGGGGATGGAGAGGCGTTTGGACACTTCCATGCCAACATGGCCCAGAAGGTCCCACGCCTTTTCGGACATGTTCCAGCCGAGCCGCGAATGGATGATATCCACAGCGGCAAAGCGGTGAGGGTAGGGCTGGGAGCCCTTGATGCGGGAATGCCCTAGGGCATAGGCCGCATCTTGCTCCGCTTTCGTGCGCACAACGCAGTGTGCGAACATCGGAACGCCGAGTTCTCGCATACGCTTAATCACAGCGTACTCGAACTCAAGGATTTTCGGGTGAGCGCCCTCACGGTTCGCCCGCCACTGCTGTTCCTGATATTTGTTCGTCGCCAGAAACGGGCGATCCATGATGCCGCGCAGGGCGGCATCATAGGTCGAAGGGACGCCGCTATTCAACGGCTTGTACTCCGCCGTTTCCGCCTGCAACTGGCGCAGCAGGTTCGACGGGTGCAACGGCCCCAACGGCTTCGACGGGTTCGCTTTTATTAGCTGCCTCAGCAGCTGTTCGCGCAGCAACAATTTCGGCATCCTTCATCGCGAGGGTAACGGCAACTTGTTCGGTCAGGATCGCCATGCGGCGTTCCATGTTTTCCGCCATGCGGCGTTCCATGAGTTCGATCTCAGGATTGCGAACTTGCCGTTCAACGATCTGTGTGAAGCTTGCCGGCTCAACCGGCTGCACCGAAGGGTCGGCACCGTCGAGCGTCTGAAACCAGACGTCGCCGCCGAGAGGGATGAGGGTATAATCACCCTGCACCTGAAACTGTATTTCATCGAGCCCGACGATATAGGCGAGGAAGATTTCATCCTCGTAATCGTCCTGGCGGATGAAGAGCGACATGGGCAACTGTGCGTTGACCTTTAGCCTTACAGTCCGTTGATGATCGAGATCAGTCTTGATGACGGCCTGACTACCGACCGGCAATTTCTGCCAGTCATAGATGGAAAGAATACGCTGCATATTTCGGTTTCCTTATTTAACCTTTGGTTGCAGGAAACCGACGGATGTTCTAGTTCTGTTCGTCCCCAGTTGCATAAGATAGATTATGGAACTTAAGTACATCTCTAATTCGGCATGCGCCGAACATCCGCCCTCTGAAAACAACAAACGTCTCTTGCCTGAACACCGCACATCATCGACTGCGCAACATACGGAAAATCCTATGGTCAGTTTGCGTCCATGACCGATCCGCAGGTCAGGTTGATGATCGTGCCGGTCATTGCACCGGCGCGATCCGACGCCGCAAAGGCCGCGGCGTCGGCGACTTCCGACAGTCTGGGCAAGCGGCCAAGCGCTGTGCCCTGATCCATGTAGGATCTGATGTCTCGCAACTCCGCTTGCGCGTCCTGTGGCCAGGTTTCCGGCAGAGCATCGGCGCGAAGGCAGACCACACGAATCCCATACGGACCAAGTTCGCCTGCCAGAGACCGGCTAAGAGCCTCGACTGCGGTGCAGCCGACCCCAAATCCGCCTGTCCGGTGGTAGACGCGATCCCGGCCGGAAAGGCCCGCAGATGTCGAAGACAGTGTCAGGATGACGCCAGCGCGGTTTGCAATCATCCTGCGCGCGGCAGCGCGCGCCGTGATGAAATGCGCTCGTATCCCGGTCTCGGCGGGCGCCAAAACATCGTCCACGCTCATGTCGATCAACGGCTGGCCCTGTAAATCGCCGCGAATGCTGACGGCGTTGACACAGATATCGATCCGGCCGGCCAAGGCAAGCACGTGCTCGGCATGCTCGTCGACAGACATTTCATCGAGCGCATCGACCTGTGCGGCATTACCGTCGAGGGACTTCGCAAGCGTTTGCACCGGCTCGAACGTTCGTCCCGCCAGGAACAGTTGCGCGCCTTCACGGGCAAACGTGGTCGCAATGCAGCGGCCAACATGCCCGGCGGCGCCATGGATGATAACTGACTTGTCCTTGAGCAACATGAACTCCATCCTTTCTTTTGCCGCCGCCTGACGACTCATTGCGTCGCGTTGATTCGTGTTTCGAGATTGCCGATCGCTTCGCTCCAGCCTGTCTGCACATCGGCATCGCTCGGAATTGTCTCCAAGCGCCGCAGGCGAAATGTCATTTCGGTTTGTCCCTGGCTCTCGCGCAGATCGACGCTGGCCACCGGCGCCTTTTCCACCGGGGTGTCCGGGTCGCCCCAGGTAAACACCAGCCGCTCAAACGGGATGATGTCGAGATAGACCCCTGCGGTCGCAAAACGCGCGCCCGTGCGGGCGTTTATCAATGTATAGGCATAGGCGCCGCCGACCCGCAGATCGATCGAAATGCTCTCGATCGGGGTGATGAATCCCCGTGGATGGTGCCAGTGAGGAAATTCTGCGGGATTGGTCCAGAGGTCCCAGACCCGTTTCCGGTCCGCGCGGAGCAAGCGGATGATCGAGAGTTCCGGGCCGTCTTCAGTCACCGCCCTCCTCCTTCTCAAGTGTGTCGAGGCGCTCCTCGAGCAGATCGAACCGTTCGTTCCAATCCTTGCGGTGGACGTCGATCCATTGGGCTGCATCGTCAAGCGGTTGGGTGCAAAGGCTGACCACGCGCCACTGCGCCCGTGCGGTACGATTTATAAGGCCGGCGCGCTCAAGCACCTTGAGATGCTGCGAGACGGCTGACCAGCTCATCGCGAACGGCGCCGCCAATTCCCGCGCCGTTGCCGAGCCTTCGCGAAGACGCGAAAGGATGCTCCTGCGGGTCGCGTCAGCCAGGGCGGAAAACACCAGATCGAGGGTTGCTGTTGTCAATGAAGTGACTCTTTGATTAAGTAATTACTTCATCAATAGCCCAAAGATTTTTTGCCGTCAAGGTTGAGACTTCCGCGAGGCCCCGATGTCGAGCCAATGGCCGGGAAAAACCGTGTTGATCCAATCCCGGCTTGACCTTGGACATCCCCCGGGCTTAAGCGATACCGGTCTCCACCGTCAGCGAAAGACCGGACCCGATGAGCGATTTGCGCATTCTTTCAGATGCTTTCATTCCTGAATTGCCAGGACGCTACAATGGCAAGGTGCGTGACAATTACGATCTGCCGGATGGCAATCGCATCATCATCGCCACGGACCGGCTGAGCGCTTTCGACGTCATCCTGACCGCGATCCCGTTCAAGGGTCAGATTCTGACCCAGACGGCCCGGTACTGGTTCGAGGAAACCGCCGATATCTGCCCAAACCATGTGGTCTCTTATCCCGACCCCAATGTCGTCATCGGCACGCGGCTCGATATCCTGCCGGTGGAGATCGTCGTGCGCGGTTATCTCGCCGGCACCACCAGTACGTCGATCCTGACAAAGTATAGGAATGGCGAACGCGACATGTATGGTATCCGCTTGCCGGACGGCCTGAAGGACAACGAGAAACTGCCGCAGCCGATCATCACGCCAACCAGCAAGGCCTTTGACGGCGGCCATGACGAGCCGCTCTCGGCCGATGAAATTCTCGCACAGAAGCTTTTGACGGCCGAACAATGGGAAACGGTCTCGGGCTATGCGCTGGCGCTGTTTGCGCGTGGGCAGCAACGCGCTGCCGAACGCGGCCTCATCCTCGTCGATACCAAGTACGAATTCGGCACCGACAAGGACGGCCGCATCGTTCTTGCCGACGAGATCCATACGCCGGACAGCAGCCGCTACTGGATCGCCGAAAGCTATGGGCAGAGCTTTGCCGCAGGCGCACGGCCGAAGAGCTTCGACAAGGATTTTGTTCGTGCCTGGGTGACCGAACGCTGCGATCCCTACAAGGATCCGATCCCGGAAATTCCAGCCGATCTCGTCGAGCAGACGTCAAAAGTCTATATCGAAGCCTTTGAAACAATTACCGGCAAGCGTTTTGTCGCCGATCTTTCCGGCGCCACCGTTCTCGATCGCATCCGGGGAAATCTGCGGCCTTATTTCAGCTAAATGATCTCGGCTCTTAACCGGCGATACCGGCCTCGTCGCTGACATCGAACTCAATCCGCATGCCGTCATAGGCCGGTTCGATATGATCCGCCGTCTCCCGCATCACCGTCTCGTAGTCGAGCGGTGTGTGCATGTGAGTGAGCACGGCGAGCTTCGGTGAAAAGCGCTCGATCCAGCCGAGCGATTGTTCCAGCGACAGGTGGCTCGGGTGGAACTTGTATTGCAGGGTGTCGATCACCAGCATGTCCAGCCCGGCGAGCTTGCCGATCGTATCCTGCGGAAAATCGCTGACATCGCTGCAATAGGCAAAGCCACCGATGCGAAAGCCCATCGACATGATGCTGCCATGGTGCTGAAGCACCGGCTGAAACAGGATGGTGCCGCCAGCGCCGGTGATCGCGACAGGCGCCATTGACGGATCAATGATCCTGGGCTCAACGATCGGCGGATAGCCGCTGCCCTCCGGCGTCTCCATGCAGTAGCGGAACCCTTCGCGGATGCGCTCCATTGTCAGCGCGTCAGCCCAGATCGGCACGCGCCTGCCGGTATATTGAACATAGCCGCGCAGATCGTCGATGCCATGAATATGATCGGCATGCGGATGCGAATAGAAAACGGCGTCGATATTTTGAACCTTTGCCGCGATCATCTGCTCGCGAAAGTCAGGCCCGGTATCAATCACGACCGTGGTCGTGCCACCGTCTTCACCGGTCTGCTCGATCAGCAAGGCAGCGCGGCTGCGGCGGTTTTTCGGATTGGTGGGATCGCAGGCGCCCCAGTCGCCATTGATGCGCGGCACGCCCGGAGACGAGCCGCAGCCAAGAATGGTGAAGACCCGCCTCACCGCCATGTCACAGTCTCGGCATCTTGGAAAAGACGCGGAAAGCGTTGTCCGTGGTGATCGCGGCGATCTCTTCCACCGAAACACCGATCGTCTCGGCCAGAACCTGCGCTGTGTGCGCCACATAGGCCGGTTCGTTCCGCTTTCCCCGGAACGGCTTTGGCGCGAGGTACGGTGCGTCGGTTTCGACGATCATCCGGTCGCGCGGAACGGCCCTGGCGATCTCGCGCAGTTCTTCCGATTTCGGAAAGGTCAGGATACCTGAAAACGAGATATAGCCGCCGAGATCCACGCCTGTCTTTGCCAGTTCCGGGCCGGACGAGAAACAATGGAGAAGGAAAGGGAAGGGCCCCTGCCCTGTTTCCTCGGTCAGGATATCAGCCATATCATCATCGGCCGAGCGGCTGTGAATGACCAGCGGCAGCTGGGTTTGCCGGGCGGCGGCGATATGGCGGCGCAGGCCAATTACCTGGGCATCGCGCGGTGCATTGTCATAGAAGTAATCGAGCCCGGCTTCGCCGATGGCCACGACCTTCGGATGCGCCGACAGGCGCACCAGATCCTCCGTTTCGATATCCAGTTCCTCGTCCGCATTGTGCGGATGCGTGCCGACCGAACAGAAGACGTTGGCGTAGTTTTCGGCAATGGCGAGGATCGTGTCGAATTTTTTCACGCGCGTCGAGATGGTGATCATCTGGCCGACGCCGGCCGCACGCGCACGCTCGACGATCGCGTCACGCTCGGCGTCGAAATCCGGAAAATCCAGATGGCAATGGGTATCGATCAGCATCGCGAGGTGTCCTCAAGCTTCCGGTGGGACGTAACGCGGGAAAACCGGTTTTGGTGCTTCCAGCGCCGTTCCGGCAACCAGACGTCCCGCTTCACCGAGCGAAGCAAAATCACGCTTGCCGACGGGTACAGCCACGAGGTCGAGCAGCTTTCCAGAGGAGTCCGGCATGAACGGCTGCAGCAGGATGGCGATCTGGCGCACGACATCGGCGGTGACGTAAAGCACGGTCGCCATGCGCGCAGGGTCGGTCTTCTTCAGCGCCCAGGGCTCCTGGCTGGCAAAGTAGCGGTCGGCTTCGGAAACCACGGCGATGATCGAGGTCAGCGCCCGATGGATCATCAGCGCGTTCATGTCGTCGCGGGTCGAGGCATACAGCGCATCGGCGGCCGCCAGCATCGTCTTGTCTTCGCTGGTCAATTCGCCGCATTCGGGGATCTGACCGTCGCAGTTCTTGACGATCATCGACAGCGAACGGCTGGCGAGGTTGCCGATGCCATTGGCGAGGTCGGAATTGATGCGGGTGGCAATCCCCTCCTCGCTGTAGCTGCCGTCCTGGCCGAAGGAAACTTCACGCAGGAAGAAATAGCGGATGGGATCGAGACCGAAATGCCCGACCAGATTGACCGGATCGACGACATTACCAAGCGATTTCGACATCTTCTCGCCCTTGTTAAGCAGGAAGCCGTGGGCAAACACCTTCTTTGGCAAGGGCAGGCCTGCCGACATCAGGAAGGCCGGCCAGTAGACGGCATGGAAGCGGATGATGTCCTTGCCGATCATGTGGATATTCGCCGGCCAGTATTTGGCGCGCGGGCCTTCCGGATCGGTGAGATAGCCTGTCGCCGTGATGTAGTTTGTCAGGGCATCGACCCAGACATACATGACGTGGCCGGGATCGTTCGGCACGGGGATGCCCCAGTCGAATGTCGTGCGCGACATCGAGAGGTCCTTGAGACCGGACTTGACGAAGGAAATCACCTCGTTGCGGCGCTCGGCCGGCCCGATGAAGTCCGGATTGTCTTCGTAATGTTTCAGCAACTTGTCCTGATAGGCCGAAAGCTTGAAGAAGTAGCTGGCTTCCTCCACCCATTCGACCGGCGATCCCTGCGGCCCGTAGCGGACGCCATCGGCGCGCACTTCGGTTTCGCCTTCCTGGTAATAGGCCTCGTCGCGCACCGAGTACCAGCCGGAATAGCTGTCCTTATAGAGGTCGCCCGCCTCGCCCATGCGGCCCCAGATGTCCTTGACCGCCTCATGATGGCGCGGTTCCGTCGTGCGGATGAAGTCGTCGTTGGAGGCGTTGAGCAGCGCGCCCATGCTCTTGAATTCGGCGGAGTTGCGGTCGGCCAGTTCCTGCGGGCTGATGCCCTCCTTGCGCGCCGTCTGCTGCATTTTCTGGCCGTGCTCGTCGGTCCCGGTCAGGAAGAAGACATCGCGCCCGTCCAGCCGCTGGTAGCGGGCCATAGCATCGGTCGCAATCAGTTCGTAGGCATGGCCGATATGCGGCTTGCCGTTCGGATAGGAGATTGCGGTGGTGATGTAGAAGGGGGACGTGTCGGTCATGATCGGGTTTCGGCCTGTCTCTGATCTTTTGGTGTCTGGCTATTAGCGCATCCAACGCCGGGATGAAACAGTGTGCGTTTAGAAAAGCGGCCTCGGTTGCCATCGGCAACAATTGGTCCGGCACTGAAAACCAGCGCCGCAGCCATGGCTTGACAAACCGTAATGCAGCGGGAACATTCAGTGAACAACGGTGGGGGTTGACTGCCATGCTGAAACAACTGGGCGAAACATTCGCGCGCGCGTCGGCGGAGTATGCCGGGACACACCGGATCGAACGCGACCGGGACTGGTTCATCCTCAAGATGCAGGAGGAACTGGGCGAACTCACCCAGATTTGGAACAAGCTGACCGGCCGCGGTCGCCCGACGGGCCAGTCGGAGGCGGAGCTGCATCGCGCGCTTTCCGATGAGACCGCCGACCTGCTCGGCCATGTCCTGCTCTTTGCGGAGGAAAACAACATCGATCTGGCCGCCGCGATCGAGCGAAAATGGAAATTCAGGCCAGCGCGCGCGACGCCGCCCTGATGTCATCCAGAATCGACAGAACCGTTTGCTTGCGATCGAGATTGTAGGCCTGCGCCACGGTAATCCGCTCGGTCACGCCGCTGGAAAGACGCGCAAACCGGTCAGCCCTTTCAAGGTCGCCGGAATAGGCGGCGCGGCGCGCCTCGCCCATCATATGCCCCGTCACCAGCGCCAGGAAGAATGCGAAGATTGTTTCGCTGTCTTTTCCGGCCAGCACGTCGGCAAGCTTGTGCATGTCCTTGCGGATACCCGGTTCCTGGCCCGTCATGATGGTCTCGAACGTCGCCATGATGTCGAGACCGCCGTAATTGATCAGCTTTAAAGCCTCCGACACGCTGCCGTCGGCCGATGCCATTACCTTTTGTCCATCCGGCCCGGACAGGTCGAACCCGAGATTGCTCAGGGCGTTGTGCATCGCGTCCGGGGCCAATGGCTTGAGCTGCAGCGGCAGGCAACGCGAGCGGATGGTCGGCAAAAGCTTGCCGGGCGCATGGGTCAAAACCAGGAACAGCGAACGCTTCGGCGGCTCCTCAAGGATTTTCAGGATTGCGTTTGCGGCGTTGCGGTTGAGGTCGTCGGCGGGATCAACGATGACGATCCGCCAGTTCCCCGTACCGGATGTCTGCGAAAAGAATTTTCCGGCCCGGCGCACTTCATCGACGGTGATCGCGCTTTTGACCTTGCCGGTCTTTTCATCGACCGGGCGCGTCAGGTGCAAAAGGTTGTGGGAGGCACCGGAGGCGATCTGCCGGCTGACGATCGAATTTAGATCGGGATCAGCGAGTTCCGCCGGCGCCTGTGCCGGATCGGGATGCGTCAGCACGTGATTGGCAAAGCGGAAGGCAAGCGTCGCCTTGCCGATCCCCTCCGGCCCTTCGATCAGGATGGCGTGATGCCCCTTCCCTGACCGGTAGCTTTGCGCCAGAAAATGCTCGGCCTCCTGATGGCCGAAAAGGCGCATGTTTTCTGCCGGAGATATGGCGCCGTCGAGAACGTCGAACCTGTCAGTGCTCATTGTGCCGCTTCCGTATCCGGGCCGTTGCCCGATCCCGGCAGCATCGGTTCGATGATCGAAAGGACATGCGCCGCGATGTCGCTGGCGGAGGCCGATGCATCGACCACATGACAGCGCCCCGTGTCGGCGCTGGCTATATCCAGAAAGGCCTCGCGGCGCTTCTCATGGGTTTCGAGTTCTTCCTTCTCGAACCGGTCGAGTTCGACTTCCCGGCCCGTCAGAACCTCCGCAGCCCCTGCCCGCCGGCGCACCCGCTCGAGACCGAGTGCTGCCGGCAGGTCGAAAACGATCGTGCAATCCGGCACCACCCCGTTGACCGCAACCCGCTCGAGCGCCGCGATGAAGCGGGGCTCCAGATTACCGGTCACACCCTGATAGACTCGCGAGGAATCCATGAAGCGGTCGCAGATGACGACCTTGCCTTGCAGGAGCGCCGGCCGGATGATTTCCTCGACATGGTCGCTGCGGGCCGCGGCAAACAGGATAGCCTCCATGCGCACGCCGAATTCCTGGGCGGCGCCGGATAAAAGCACATGCCGCACCGCTTCCGCACCCGGCGAACCGCCCGGTTCGCGGGTCGTCACAACCGTGTAGCCGCGCTCGCGCAAGGCATCGGCCAGCAGGCGAATCTGGGTGGATTTGCCAGCCCCCTCGCCGCCTTCGAATGTAACAAACAAGCCTGTTCCGACTGACACTGATAATTCCCGTAGGTCGTTTTCCTTTGAACATCCACGAAAACGGGACGTCCCTTTCTGTGTGTCGCAACCCTCGCCGCCAATGCTGAGGCCGGTACAATGTGTGACACAGGGTCTGTTTAACTGATTGTGTGCGGCCGCGAAACCGCCGGTCGCGTCATTTCATCAGAGCCAGAAGAACAAGAGTTCCTGCAGCGCATCCACCGCTCTGGTGGAAAGCGATCCCTGTCCCACGGTGGCGCTGGTTTCGACAGGAACCTCGCGCAGCAGGCGCTCGCCGCTCCAGATCTTCAGCGTGCCTGCCTGCTGGCCGGCCTCGACCGGCATTTTCAGTGGCCAGCGATAGATCACCTTGGCCGAAAGCCGCTCCGGATTGTTGACCGGGACAAGCACATCGACAGCATTCGCAGTGACAAGTTGAACATGCGATACCGCGCCGCCGTAGACGCTTGCCTCGCCGACGCTATCGCCGGCTTCGAACAGCCTCTTTCGTTCAAAGGCCGTCATCGACCAGTCGAGGATCTTGCGCGTCTCCTCGACGCGCTCCTTGTCCGTTGCAAGGCCGCCGAGTGCGAGGAAAACCCGCCGTCCGTCCCTCTGCATGGTGGCAACCATGCCAAAGCCGAAGCCCTCGGCAAATCCGGTGGCAAACCCATCGACGCCGATATTGGCCGAGATCAGCGGCGTGCGGTTGCGCTGGAGGATCTTGTTCCATTCAAATTCGGTCTGGGAATAGTATTTGAACAAGTCCGGATAGTTGGCCTGGATGTGCTGCGCAAGCAGCGCCATATCGCGCATAGTCGTCTTGTTTTGCGGATCAGGAAGACCGGTGGCGTTGTGAAAGACCGACGCCGCCAGCCCGAGTTCACGGGCGCGGCCGGTCATCCGTTTGGCAAAAGCCTCCTCGCTGCCCGTCATGCCCTCGGCCAGAATGATGCAGGCATCATTGGCAAGCTGAACGGTGACGCCCTGGATCAGATCGACAACCCGGACGCGCGATTTCAGCGCAGCGAACATCGTCGCGGTTCCCGACGGCGCGCCGCCAGTGCGCCACGCATGTTCGGAGACCGTAAATTCGGTATCAAGCGTCAGTTCATTCTTACGGATTGCGTCGAAGACGACCTCCATGGTCATCAGCTTGGCAAGCGATGCCGGTGGAACGACGGCATTTTCTCCCTTGGCGAACAGAACCGTGCCTGTCTCGGCATCGATCAGGTAAACCTGCGTCGCCTTGGTCTCAAAGGCCTGCGCCCGCGCCACTAACGGCGCGAAAACCATCAAGACAAGAGAAAAGAGAACCAAGACCAGTCGTATCTGCATACCAAACTCCGGTGCCTTCTCCGGCAATAGCAGCCGAGCCACCGGTGATCAATCATGAAGCATCGTGATTAGCGCACGGCACTCTTGCGCTTGGCGTATTCGACGATCGAACTCGGCGTTAGCGGATTCTGATCGACGAGAATGGCATCGAAAGCCGTCTCGGAATCTCTGACGCGCGCTTCGACATAGGCCGCAGCATAGGCCATGTTGCCATCGGGCATCGGGATATAGGCTGGCCGCTCCCGCGGGATCGGGCCGATCTCCGGCAGCATAGCGAAAGCGTCCAGCCCGGCGGATGATGCGTGCGCCGCGCCGGTTTCGGCAAGCGCGTTTACCGGCACGCCCATGTCCATGTTCGATTTGGCGGGAATGGTCAGCGTGCCGAGATGACCGGCCTGTTTGCGCAGCGGCTCGTTCGATGCGACCATGACACCGGTTGCGATCTGGCCTTCGGGGAATGCGCTCGGCGTGCGATCGCCCTTCTTGACGTAGGATGCCATCAGATAGGGCATGTCGTTGCCCTCTAGCGGCGCCTTGCCGATATACTGGACTCGAACCTGGGCGCTGCCTTTGCGCTTCATGTCGAGAAAATCTGCGGTCTTGGACGACACGTCGATGATGCGGCCATATTCATAAGGGCCACGATCATTGACCCGGACCACGACGGACGTGCCGTTTTCGAGATTGGTGACGCGGGCATAGCTCGGCAACGGGAATGTCGGATGGGCGGCCGACAGATGATACTTGTCGTAGACCTCGCCGTTCGCTGTCAGGCGGCCATGAAATGCCGAACCGTACCAGGACGACATGCCGGTCCTGTTATAGCCGAAATCCTCTTTTGGCTGGTACCACTTGCCCTTGACCTGATAGGCCTTGCCTACCTGGTAACGGCCGCCGCCCTTGGGAACGGCTTTACCCTCGGTAACGACGCGCGGGCTGGCTTTGACGCCATAGATCGACTCGGCAAAATATTCCTTGCTGCGTGGCTTGTCTTTTTTGACGCTTGCGGTCGACCCGCATGCGGTCAGCCCGGCGCAAAGCACCGGAATGGCGGCAAAGCGCAATCCCTTGAAGAAAAAAGCCGCAGTCAGATTGGAAGTCATGTGCCCCACATCGCCATTCGTAAATGCCGGACGCAGCACTCCCCCGCGCTTGCCCCCGCGAAAGTACCGGCGTCACGAAACGTAACAGTCGATTAATCATGACAACAACGTGGCGAAAATGCGAATGGTTAACCGTGCCGGAATGAAACAATTGCGGTTATGGTTTACAAACAGTTAACGCAATTCCAGCCAGATACTACCGACAACGGTCTAAAAGCGCCTGAAAACGCAGCTAATGCCGGGACGAAACCAGACGAATACGTTCACCTAGCAGACATAGTCGACGATGTCGTAGCGAATACCGACGATGGCACCGTCGATATTGCGAATAAATGTGGAAAGATACTGGGGATCGGGCGGCATGCAGACGGCGTCAGTGATTTGCTGGCGGTCCGCGGCGGTAACGGCGGCTACATCCGCCACAGAGCCGCCGTGTGTGTCCAGAGCGGCATCGGCCGGAGAGACGGCAGCAAAAACGAGCATGGTGATGATCGGGTATCTCTTGAACATCGCCATCTCCGTACAATCCAAGACATGACCGAGAAAACGGGATAGCGCATGTTTTGTTCCGCAGCCGCGACGCCGCGCCGCAGCAGGGTCAATGGTTCCTTCCATTCCCTTGCCTGCCGGCGACAGCGCAGGTCAGCCACGACCCTGTTGACGTTCGCAATCGGCAAGCTATAAAGCGAGCCGTGACAGGCTGATATCCGCATGTTTGGACGGGAAAACCACCGCCCTGCCAAATCGGTATCACCGCAACGCCGTCACCAGGAAGAGTGTCCGAGTGGTTTAAGGAACCGGTCTTGAAAACCGGCGTGCGGGAGACCGTACCGTGGGTTCGAATCCCACCTCTTCCGCCATCTATGTTTTGACGATGTCCGGAAATTTCTCCGTCAATGGTTGAAGCTCTGCTTCAACCTCTCTTGCCTTTGACCGACTTTTAAACGGGGGGCGGCATCGCCTGCCGGTGGGATCGGTGGCGCGGTGCCTGCTGCACAATCGGGGAGCCTGAGATCAAATCGTCATGGCGGGGCGTAAACCGCCTGGAAAACCTATACCGTCTCAGCCCTTAGCAGGCAGAGAGACGGCCGTTCGATCTCAGTTGGAGGGCGGTTGTGACATCGGGATTATGGGCGGCTACGCCTTAAAGGTAAGCGCGTCTGCGGCCGTTTTCATTTAGATTTTTGTTTAAGAGGACTTGATGCATGTTGACGGGAGGTTCGTATCGTGGGCGAAAACGATATGTCCAAATGGGAGGTGGATGCTGGCAACAAACTGAAGGCCTACACCCTTCTTGAATGGGGGGTGGCTGTGGGCGAACCTTATCATATCGTGCTGCGCATCGGCTATGCCGTCTCCAAATGGGAATGGGACATGTTCAAGGATACCGATCGTTCTCCCCATCAACTGCAGACAGCCATGTCGCCGAACGCCGCCAAGGAGCTTGGCGCGCTTCTTATCCTCTACGCGAAACAGATGGAAAACTACATCCCGACCAAAGACGAACAGAATTAACGTCAACCTGTTCAAGACCTGTGCAACCGCGCGTACAAGCGCTGGCACGCCTCCACGCCATCATTGAGCTGGCAGAGCCGGAATTCGTAGCGCCCGCGGCAAGACGTTTTGCCTGACGAAACTGTCTCGTATCTCTTCCGGCCGGGCCGGTTGCGCTAAGGACGGCAGCCTTCGATCAGACGATGAACGCAGAATGTTTCCCCCGCAAATCGGCTGATCCGCGAACCCCGCACACTCTGCGGAACACGGTTCCATCCTTGCTGTTTTGGGTGGGCGAAAGAGGCGTAACGCCCTACTCCAAAAGTACAGTGGCGATAACCTGTTGCATCTGTGGCCGCCCCGGCTGGGAAGGAATATTCTTGTGTTTCCGGGTCAGCGTCAAAAAAAGGGAGTGAGCCATGCCGTCACGCAAAGAACAACATTTGCCACCCAATCAGGCGCGACGCCATTTTATCGGCCTGGCTGCGGCCGCTAGCGCCAAGGTTGCCGTGATCGGGGCCGCCGCTGCCTCCCTCGGCCCGTCAACGGTGGCCCATGCCATGGGCAAGCGGTGGCGGAAAAAGAATGGCGGCCAAGATGGATCTTCCCCGCCAGGGCAACCGATGTGTTTTCTGCGTGGAACATCGATATCAACGCCACGCGGTGAAATTTGCATCGAGGATCTTCACATCGGCGATCACGTCGAGACTGCGCGCGGCAAGCCCATGGAGATCAAATGGATCGGCCGTCATGTCTACAAACGGAGTACGCTGGCCTGGGATGCCGGTATTGTGCCGATCCGTGTCGCCCGCTATGCGCTCGACCAGACAGCGCCACGCAGGGATCTCTATCTTTCGCCCGGCCATGCATTGCTGATTGATGGTGTCCTGATCCGGGTCAAGGATCTGGTCAACGGCCTCTCGATTGCACCGTCCCCTCCGGCAGATACGGATTCGATCGAATATTTCCATATCGTGCTGGATACGCATGAGGTCATTTTCGCCGAGGGTGCGCCTGCGGAAACCTTCCTTGTCAGGGCATCAAACCACGAAAGCTTTACCAACTTCGCGGAATTTGCGCGCCTCTACCCGAACCACGCTGACGGTCCGGCGATGACACCGTTCGCGCCGTTCGCCGGAATGGGCGGGCGAAAACACCTGAAGGCGCTTTTACGCCTGGGTGTCAGCCAGGTTTTTCCGGGACTGGAACCGGACCCCGCCGCCTATGACAGAATTGCCGCGCGCGCCGAGGCGATGATCCGTTAAAGCGGCAGCGATGTCGCCTTGAAGACTTCTCTCGCAAAATATCGGCGCCTTTGCGGGAGACCACATAATAGCCGTTCGCGGTGAGCGAACGGCGCCCGTTTCTAGCCTGCCATTTGGCCGATGACAGAGACGACGGTGGTAAGAGGTGGACCAGAGGCTTGTGTCCACACCTGATAGCCGATCACACCACCCAGGATGGCCGACCAGATTGCAAAATCGCCAACACGAAACAGGGGATCTCTTTTCATCTGCCTTATCCTTGAAGCCAATGTCATCTCTTGCAGATAATATTGCTTGTGCCGTTCATTTTTTTGAAGACGCTATTTGGTGAACACAGTATTTCGCGTTGAACAATGAAATGCTGTAACTTCTGAAACTCCAATGCCAGGCTTCATCATCAATGAGGTGATGGCGGGATTACGGTTATGCGCTGATTTCAGGGCAGACCTCATGAGACCGTTTCATACGGCCGAGAAAGTATGTTATCCTTACGCTTGCGGGTTTTGAGCCCCGGCTGGACACTGTTTCGCTGTGGATAGCAGCGTTTGCGGTGCCAACGGTGACGCCCAGCATGGGAAGGAGAACGCAATGCATTACAGCGTGCAGTTTTTCACATGGACGCCGAAACAGGGTGTCCATCAGGTTGGATCCACGATCGAGATCGATGCAGTCAATCCGAAGCTTGCGGCGGTGTCGCTTCTGGGATTGCGGCTGGACGAAACCGGCGCAGCCAAGAAACTGGCGGTTCGCGTCTGGAATCCAGCGGATGAACACAAGGCCGATTGCGCCTGTTTCTATTATCACTGATTGCCGGCCGTCTTCAAATGTCAAACTGCGACAGCGCGCCGCTTTCGTTTGCCAGCGGTGGCTTCCGCTGGCCATATCCGTATGACCGGTGCGCAACAACCTGAGATTGCTCCACATCAGCGCGCCCGGTCTTCCAAAAGCCTGACTTCTGCGGTTCGCAGTTGCGTTTTTCTCAGACGATCGTCCAGCTTCAGTGCGCGGCGCGCGAGACTAGAATCTTGTCGATGCGGCGCCCATCCATATCGATGACCTCGAACCGGTATCCATAGGCTTCCGTAACGTCACCCTCCTCCGGATTCTTGCGCAACTGCTGCACCAGGAAGCCGGAGATGGTCTCGTAATTGCCATCGGAATCGATTTCATCGATGCCGATCGTCAGGTGGATCTCATCGATCGGGGTGCGGCCGTCAACCAGATAGGACCCGTCTTCGCGCTGGCGAATCAACGCATGCTCGATATCGTCGTAGTTTGACGGCAGAACCCCGACGATCGCCTCGAGAATATCGGCGATGGTGATAATGCCTTCGATACTGCCATACTCATCAACGATCATCGCCATGTTGATATGCGATGCCTTGAAGGCCTCCAAGGCTTTCAGGCAGGAAGCGGTTTCCGGCAAGGTATGGATATCCTTGACGAAGTTTCGGACCTGGAAACCGGGTTTCGACGGCGCATTCAAGATTTCCTTGACCTGCACGGCGCCCAGCACCTCACCCGTCGCATCCATGACAGGGTAGCGGGAATGGGCTGACTGTTCGACCTTGGCGCGGATGGCTTCCAGCGTATCGTTGACGTCGATGAAGCTGACTTCGGTGCGATGCGTCATGATCGATTTGACGTTCCGGTCGCCGAGCCGGATGATCCGCCGCAGCATCTCGTGCTCCGATTTCTCGATCGCGCCGCTCTCCACGCCCTCGGCCATGATTGCCTGGACTTCCTCTTCCGTCACATGGTCGCTATCGCTGGAAACGCCGAAAATCCGCATGAAAAGCGATGCCGACATCTCGAACAGGTAGACGACCGGAGCGGCAAGGCGCGACAGAAACGACATCGGACCGGCAACGAACATTGCCACGCCCTCGGAATTCTTGAGAGCCAGCTGCTTGGGAATCAGCTCGCCGATCACGACAGACAGATAGGTAATCAGCGTAACGACCAGCGCGACGGCGACGGTGCTGCCGTAGGGATTGATCCATTCGATCGTATCGAGGGTCGGAGCCAGCTTGTCGGCGATGGTGGCGCCACCATAAGCACCGGCAAGCGTTCCGACCAGGGTGATACCGACCTGAACGGTCGAAAGGAACTTGCCCGGATCCTCGGCCAGCCGCAGCGCCAGTTCGGCGCGGCTGTTGCCCTGTTTTGCCATCTGCCGCAGCAGTGGCCGGCTTGCCGATACAATTGCCATTTCCGAAAGCGCGAAAAACGCATTGATCAATAAGAGCACGAAAATAACAATCAGTTCGGACATAACCCTCGGACACCGTTGATGGATATACACGCGCCGCAGGTGGCGCATGTCAGATTCAGTCCTATCAAATAGGCGGAAGACGCGGTGGCAGCAAGGCGGCAATTGCCAAATGCGCGTTCTTTTTGACCAGAACGCACACGATCAAACCGGTATTACCGATAGTGGCACTGACCAGTCAGCGCTACTTGCCGCCGGAACCTTTGGCTTCGGCAAGTTCGTGCAACGCTGCGCGGACGCGCTCGCGTCCGACGCGGATAACATTTTCCATGGCCGCCCGGGCGCCTGCCTCGTCGCGCCGGCTGATCTGCTCGACGATGCGGATATGTGTTCTTGCAACCTCATCGATCCGTTCGCGGCCGGAGGCTGGCGAGCTGAGTTTGAAGATGCCGACAAGCGCTGCCTCGATCAGACTACCGACAGTTCGCATGAAAGGATTGCCGGAAGCCTCGACGACGGAAAGATGAAACCGCAAATCGGCCATAGCCAGGGTTTCGGCGGTATGTTCTGGATCGCCCATCGCAACCGCCAACCGCATCATCCCGCTGATCTCGGCTTCCGACGCATTGACGGCGGCAAGCGCCGCCGCGTGCGGTTCGAACGCCAATCGGATTTCACTGAGATGATAGAGGAACTCCTCATCGACACCGCGATGGAAATGCCATGTCAGAACGTCGCTATCGAATAGATTCCACTGGGTTTTGGCCGTCACCCGCGTGCCAATCCGTGCGCGCGGGACGATCAGCCCCTTCGCCGCCAGCGTCTTCATCGCCTCGCGCAGAACCGTTCGCGACACCTTGAAACGCATTGCCAATTCCGGATCGCCCGGAAGAATGGAGCCCACAGGGAAATCGCCCGACACGATGGCCTTGCCCAGTTCATCAACCACCTGTGCGTGGCTCGTGCGCGTTCGCGCTCCGGTCAGAACGGTTTCGAGCAGACCTTTACGCAAGCAACTCCCCCCTCATGAATACCTTTTGTTCTGGCGCGACAAAAACAGGATCGCTTTTTGCATCAGAATGAATGCGAAAAGCAAAGCACCGATCAGAATTTTCGTCCACCAACTCGATAGCGAACCATCGAAGGTGATGTAGGTCTGGATCAGTCCCTGGATCAGGACGCCAACGAGTGTTCCTCCAACGAACCCGGCGCCACCTGTTAGAAGCGTTCCTCCGATCACCACTGCGGCAATCGCATCCAACTCGACACCGACGGTTGCGAGCGAATAACCGGCTGATGTGTACAGGGAGTAAACGATTCCCGAAAGCCCGGCGAGAAAACCGGACAGTCCATAGATCATCATCGTTGTGCGGCCGACCGGAACGCCCATCAGCGCCGAGGTCTGGATGCCGCCGCCGAGCGCATAGACATTGGTGCCGAAGCGGGTCCGCTGGGCGATAAGGATGCCGGCGACGAACACCAGGAGCATCAGCCCGCCGATCAGCGTGATACGTCCACCACCCGGCAGCTTGTAGTAAAACGTCTTCATCGTCGCATAGAACGGATGCTTGATCGGGATGGAATCGATCGACAGCACGAAGGCCATGCCGCGCGCGAGGAACATGCCGGCCAGCGTCACGATGAAGGCCGGCATTTCCAGATAGTGGATGATCGCCCCCATGATCGCGCCAAACAGCGTCGTGATGACGAGAACAAGGACGAAGGCCGTCAGGGGATGAATGGCCGTGTTCTCCAGCATCACAGCCAGAAAAATACCGGTAAAGGCGATGACCGAACCTATCGACAGGTCGATGCCGCCCGACAGGATAACGAACGTCATGCCGACCGCGGCGATGCCAAGAAAGGCGTTGTCCGTCAACAGGTTGCCGATCACGCGGGTCGACAGGATGTTCGGATACTGCACGGCACAGGCCGCGTAGGAGACGACGAAGATGACGATGGTGGCAATCAGCGGGAGATATTTCTGGTTCATCGGACGGACTGCTCTGCGGTCTCTCTGCGGACGGATTTCCGGCCAAGGAACGTCAACCCCGTCTGCACGCGCGGCGACTGGATGACGAGGATGATGACGATGATCGCGGCTTTGATGATCAGGTTGAATTCCGGCGGAAAGCCCGATGACAGGATGCCGGTATTAACCGCCTGAATGATCATCGCGCCGATCAGCGAAGCGACGATGCTGAACCGTCCGCCGAGCAGCGACGTGCCGCCGACAACGACGGCGAGGATGGCATCGAGTTCAAGCCAGAGCCCGGCATTGTTGGCATCGGCGCCACGGATGTCGGCTGTGACGATCAATCCGGCGATGGCCGCGCACAATCCTGAGAGCATGTAAGCCGCCATCAGCAGCAAAGGTGTCTGAATGCCGGACAGCGTGCTGGCACGGCGGTTGATGCCGACGGCCTCGATCAGCATGCCCAGTGCGGTGCGCCGCACCAGCAGCGCGACGGCGATGCCGAACATCAGCCAGATGACCACCGGCATGGGCAGGCCAAGGAAAGAGCCGCTGCCGATGAAGATCAGTCCGGGATCGTTGAAGGTCAGGATAGCACCCTCCGTCACCAGCTGGGCGATGCCGCGGCCGGCAACCATCAGAACCAGCGTGGCGATGATCGGCTGGATATTGAGGACCGAAACCAGAAAGCCGTTCCAGACGCCGCAGATGAGACCCGTTCCGACCGCCAGCACCAGGGTCACCACAAGCGGATCGCCGCGCACGCTGGATGCGGCCGCAACGGCACCGCAGATGGCCATGACCGCGCCAACGGAGAGATCGATACCTTTCGTGGCGATCACCACCGTCATGCCAACGGCCAGTAGCGCGACAGGGGCGCCGCGATTGAGAATGTCGATCAAACTGCCATACAGCCTTCCGTTCTGGATTTCGATCGAGAAGAAGTCCGGAAAGACCAGCCGGATCAGCACCAGGATCATCGCCAGCGCGATAAACTGCGGCAGCAGGCGCCGGCCGAGGCGTTTGGCGTTGTCGATCATTGTGCGCCTCCTGTCGTCATTGCCGCAGCAATGGCATTGACGATATGTCCCGTGGTGATCTCGCTGCCGGTCAGTTCAGCGACATGGGCCTTGTCGCGCAGGACGATGATCCTCGAACTGTAAGCCACCAGTTCCTCAAGCTCGGACGAAATGACAATCAGCGACATGCCCTGCGCGCAGAGTTCGCCGATCAGGCGGATGATTTCGGCGTGGGCGCCGACGTCGATGCCGCGTGTCGGCTCATCGAGAATGAGGAACTGCGGATTGGTTGCCAGCCAGCGCGCCAGAATAGCTTTCTGCTGATTGCCACCGGAGAGCAGGCGGATCGGCTTCTCGCGGTCGCTGGTGCGAATATCCAGCGCCTTGATGTAGCGGTCGGCAAGCGCATTCTGCTCGGACGCTGGAAGCGGCCTGGCCCAGCCGCGCCGCGCCTGCAAGGCCAGAGCGATGTTTTCACGCAAGGACAGTTCGCCGATGATGCCGTCAAGCTTGCGATCCTCCGGACAGAACCCGAATCCTTCGGCGATGGCAGCACGCGGCGACGACAGATTGGCAGTCTTGCCGCCGATATCGACGCTGCCGCTATCGGCCCGGTGCACGCCAAACATCAGTTCTGCAGTTTCGGTGCGGCCGGAGCCGAGAAGACCGGCAATGCCGACGACCTCGCCCTTGCAGACATCGAGATCAAACGGCTTGATCTTGCCTGTCTTGCCATATTTCGAAAACCGGATATGCACGGGTCCGCCTGCGGTCTGCGTGGCGCCAACGGCCTTTTCGACGGACTGAAGCTCGTGCCCAAGCATCATCGTCACGAGTTCGCGGCGCGGCAGGGACGCGGTCTCGCGGGTGCCGACCAGTTGACCGTTGCGCAGCACGGTGATGCGATCAGAAAGATCGTAGACCTGCTCAAGAAAATGCGTGATGAAGACGATGCCCAGCCCCCTCGCCTTCAGGCCGCGCACGATGCGGAACAGCATCTCCACTTCCTGGGCGTCGAGGCTGGCGGTCGGCTCATCGAGGATCAGCACCTTGCCCGAAAGATCGACGGCGCGGGCGATCGCCACCACCTGCTGGATGGCAACGGAATAGCTTTCAAGCGCTGCGGAAACATTGATATCGACGCCGTATTGCGCCAGCAGTGCGCTGGCCCGACGCTTCATTTCTCCGTTCTGGATGAGACCAAAGCGGCGAGGCTGGCGCCCGAGAAAGAGGTTTTCCGCGACGCTCAGATTTCCGAGCAGATTGACCTCCTGGTAGACGGTGCCGATCCCAAGTTTCTGGGCATCGAGCGTGTCGCGCGGGTCAATCTCTTCGCCGTCGAGCGTCAACGAACCGGCGTCGCGGCGATAGGCGCCCGTCATGCACTTGATCAGCGTCGATTTTCCGGCGCCGTTTTCACCCAGCAGCGCATGCACTTCGCCACGCCGCAGCAAGAAATCGACCTTGTTGAGCGCTATGGCGCCCGGAAACGTCTTCATGATTCCGGCGGCGGCAAGAATGTTGGTTGAGTTGTTCTGCATGAAATCGGCTTCTTAAAGGACACTAGGTCGGCCGTCGCTTACGGATTTGCGCCGGTCATGCCAGCATCTTGATGCACGCCGTGGCGGCATTTGCAGCTCGGGCAATCCGAATGAAGAGGGCGATATGCCGGCATCGCCTTGCGGTCGGCCTGCAGTCTAAAAAGCGGCAGGTGCGACCATGGTGCGATGCCGGCAATCGATCAGTAGCCGAGGCCCTTCTTCTCTTCATAGACCTTCTGCGGATCGTCAGCCTGGGTGTAGAGCTTCGATTCCGTCTGGATCCACTTGGCCGGCTTGGTGCCGTCCTTCAGGAATGCATCGAGCGCGTCGAGTGCCGGGCCAGCCATGTTCGGCGTCAGCTCGACGGTAGCATTGGCTTCACCGGCCGCCATCGCCTGGAAGATATCTGGAACGGCGTCGATGGAGACGACGAGGATATCCGTGCCCGGCTTCAGGCCAGCTTCCTTGATCGCCTGGATGGCACCGACAGCCATGTCGTCGTTGTGAGCGTAGAGCGCGCAGATATTCTTGCCGCCGTCTTCCGCTTTCAGGAAGCTTTCCATGACTTCCTTGCCCTTGGTGCGGGTAAAGTCGCCGGTCTGGCTGCGGATGATCTTCAGGTTGTCATGCCCCTTCAGCGCGTCTTCAAAGCCCTTCTTGCGGTCGATAGCCGGCGAAGAACCGGTCGTGCCCTGGAGTTCGACGACGTTGCAGGCCTTCGTGCCGACCGTATCGACCAGGAACTTGCCGGCAACGTTGCCTTCATGAACCAGATCGGACGTGACGGCGGTCAGGTAGAGATCATCGGACGAATCAACCGTTCTGTCGAGAAGGATGACCGGAATTTCGGCATCCTTGGCTTCCGTCAGAACCTCATCCCAACCGGTCGCGACAACCGGTGCGATCAAAATGGCATCGACGCCCTGGGCGATAAAGGAACGCAGAGCCTTGATCTGGTTTTCCTGTTTCTGCTGTGCGTCAGCAAATTTCAGGTCGATGCCGCGCTTTTCCGCCTGTTGCTTGGTCAACGTGGTTTCAGCCGCGCGCCAGCCGGATTCGGAACCGATCTGCGAAAAACCGATCGTCAGATCGGCAGCAGAGGCCGAACCGAACATGCAGGCAGCCAGAACCGTGGCACAGCTAAGTGCAGTCTTGATTTTCATGATTTCCTCCCAAAAAGCCGCTCCTCAGCAGCCCAGTTAAAAAATCATACTATATGATTTATGTAAACAGTATTCAGGCGTCTTTGCGCAAATTTTCCCGGCCCTGAATCAAAAAAGGGCAGCCTTGCGGCCACCCTCTCTGATTGTAACGAACAGATGCCGATTATTGCGGCAGCTTGTCGTCAACGCCCTCGACGTAGAAATTCATACCGAGCAGCGTGCCGTCATCCGAAGATACGCCGGCGGCCAGCCAGTCGGAGCCGTCCTGCTTCTTCAGCGGGCCGGTGAAAGGCTTCAGTTCACCCGATACGATCTTCTTCTGGGTCTCCTCGGCCATCGCCTTCACGTCATCCGGCATGTTGGTGTAGGGCGCCATCGACAGGATACCGTCCTTGAGGCCGTCCCAGCTCGATGTCATCTCCCACTTGCCGTCGATGAAGGCCTGGGTGCGCTTGATGTAATAGGCGCCCCAGGTATCGACGATCGCCGTCAGCTGCGTTTCAGGACCACCCTTGATCATGTCGGAAGCCTGGCCGAAGGCCTTGATGCCGCGCTCGGCAGCAACCTGCATCGGTGCGGTCGTGTCGGTGTGCTGGGTCAGGATATCGACGCCCTGATCGATCAGCGCCTTGGCGGCATCGGCTTCCTTGCCCGGGTCGAACCAGGTGTTTGCCCATACGACCTTGATCTTGAAGTCGGGATTGATCGAACGCGCGCCGGTGACGAAGGAATTGATGCCCATCACCACTTCCGGAATCGGGAAGGAGGCGATGTAGCCGGCGACGCCCTTCTGCGAGATCTTGGCTGCGATCTGGCCCTGGATATAACGGCCTTCATAGAAGCGGGCGTTATAGGTGGCAAGGTTCGGCGCCGTCTTGTAGCCGGTCGCATGTTCGAACTTCACGTCGGGGAACTTTGCGGCGATCTTGACGGTCGGATCCATGAAGCCGAACGAGGTGGTGTAGATCAGGCCGCAGCCGGAACGCGCCAGTCGCTCGATGGCGCGCTCGGCATCCGGACCTTCCGGAACGTTTTCGAGAAACTGGGTCTCGATCTTGTCGCCCAGTGCCTTTTCAAGCTCCAGACGGCCGATATCGTGCGCCTGCGTCCAGCCGCCGTCGGTTTTCGAGCCGACATACACGAAGCAGACCTTTGCCTTGTCGGCGGCGTGGGCGCCAGCGGAAAAGCCGATGACCGCTGCCGTCGTTGCGAGTGCGAACAGAATTTTTTTCATTTTGACCCCTGTCGGTTTTGGTTTGCGTTGTTATTCTTGTTTAGCGGTCCGGCACAAAGGACTTGCCGAGCGATGCCGGCGTATTGATCAAAGTCGTCCGTCGATTGTGCGAGATGAGAATGAGTACGATAATTGTCGCAAGATAGGGAAGAGCAGAAAGAAACTGCGACGGAATGTCGATGCCGCCGGCCTGTACATAGAGCTGGCTGATCGATACGGCGCCGAACAGATAACCACCCGCAACGATACGCCATGGCCGCCAGGACGCAAACACCACCAGCGCCAGCGCGATCCAGCCGCGGCCGGCAGACATGTTTTCCGCCCATTGCGGCGTATAAACAAGCGACAGCTGTGCCCCTGCCAGCCCGGCGCAGGCACCGCCGAACATCACAGCCAGATAGCGCGTGCGAATGACGTTGATGCCGAGCGCATGCGCCGAGGTGTGACTGTCGCCGACGGAGCGCAGCTTCAGGCCGGCCCGGCTCCTGAACAGGAACCAGTTCACACCGGCGACCAGCGCGATCGACAGATAGAAGATCAGATCCTGCTTGAACAGAACAGCGCCCACAAACGGAATATCCGACAGCACCGGAAAGACGATCTGCGGCAGTTTGATACCGGATTGCCCCAGATAGGCTTCGCCGATCATGCTGGAAGCGCCAAGCCCCAGAATGGTCAAGGCCAGTCCCGTCGCCACCTGATTGGCGACAAGCGTCAGGGTCAGGATGCCGAACAGCAGCGAAAACAATGCTCCGGACGCGATCCCGGCCAAGATGCCGATATACGGTGATCCCGTCACTTGCGTGGCGATAAAGGCGCAGGCGGCGCCCATGACCATCATGCCCTCGACACCGAGGTTGAGAACGCCGGAACGCTCGGTGACCAGTTCGCCGATTGCCGCAAGGACAAGCGGCGTGGCTGCCGTGATGACCGTCAAAAGGATGGCTTCGAACATACCCATCAGCGCACCCCCTCGCCCGTCGTGTCAGACAAGTCGTACCACATCATCCTGATCTTATAATGGATCAGCGTATCGCAGGAGAGCACGAAGAACAGCAGCAGCCCCTGAAACACCCGGATCGGCTTGTCGGAAATCTGCAGCGAGACCTGTACTGCCTCGCCGCCGAGATAGGTCAGCGCCAGCACCAGCCCGGAAACAACGATCCCCAGCGGATTGAGCCGCCCGAGAAAGGCGACGATAATCGCGGTAAAACCGTAGCCGGGGGAAATCACCGGGCGCAGTTGCTGGATCGCGCCGCTGACTTCGGCGATCCCGGCCAGACCGGCCAGCGCGCCGGAGAGCAGCATGGAAAACCAGATCATCTTGCGCGACGAAAAGCCGGCAAAACGCCCTGCCCGCTCGGACTGGCCAAGCACGGTGATCTCAAAACCCTTCAGCGTATAACGCATCATGAACCAGACCAGGATCGCAGCGAGAATGGCGAAGCCAAAGCCCCAATGCGCCCGTCCCGATGCGATCATTTCCGGCAGGATGGCAGCAGCATCAAAAGTCCGCGTTTCCGGGAAATTCATGCCGCCGGGATTGCGCCAGACGCCGCGCACCAGCCAGTCGAGGAACAGTTGCGCGACATAGACCAGCATCAGGCTGGTCAGGATTTCATTGGTGTTGAGATGCGCCTTGAGGAAGGCCGGGATGCCGGCAAACAGCGCGCCGCCCAGCATGCCAAGCAGCATCATCAGCGGCAGGACGAGCGGCGATTGCCATTCATAAAACATGACGGGCAAGATCGACCCGGCAATGGCCCCCATGATGAACTGGCCTTCGGCGCCGATATTCCAGTTGTTCGAGCGATAGCAGACGGAAAGGCCGACGGCGATGAGAATGAGCGGAGCAGCCTTGATCGCCAGTTCGTGCAGCGACCAGACTTCCGTCAACGGTTCGATGAAGAAGCTGTAGAGCGCTAACAGCGGATCCTTGCCGAGCATCATGAACATGATGCCGCCGAAGACCAGCGTCAGCCCGAGCGCGATGAACGGCGACAGGATCGAGAACAGTTTTGAGACGCCGGGACGTCTTTCCAGTTCAATGCGCATGCGCCGTCTCCGCAGTCTCGGTCTTGCCATACATGCCGCCCATCAACAGGCCGATCTTTTCACGCGAGAGGTCCGATGCGGGATAGATATCGGACAGCTTGCCTTCGCTGATGACGGCGATCTCGGTTGCGACCTCGAAAATTTCGTCGAGGTCCTGACTGATGACGAGGACCGCAGAGCCCGATTTGGCAAGATCGACCAGCGCCTGTCGGATACGGCTAGCTGCGCCGGCATCAACGCCCCAGGTCGGCTGGTTGACGATCAGCACCGTCGGCTGCCGGTCGAGTTCGCGCCCGACGATGAATTTCTGCAGATTGCCGCCCGACAGAGAACCAGCCGGCGGGTTCTCGCCGCTCTTGCGAACATCCATCGCCGCGGAAATACGCTTTGCGGCCATCTTCACCGCATCCTGACGAATCAGCCCGAGGATACCGCCGCCGAGAAAGGCCCGCCGGTCGGACTGGCTGCGGGCAAGAATGAGATTGTCGGAGAGCGAAAGCGCCGGCACGGCCGCATGCCCATGGCGCTCCTCGGGCACGAAACCCGCGCCCATCAACCGGCGGGCATTGATGCCGCGGGTACCAACGGGCTTACCGGAGATCAGGACGACATCGTTGCTGGCGGCCGGATATTCGCCGGACAAGGCATCGAAGAGTTCCCCCTGCCCATTGCCTGCGACGCCGGCGATTGCCAGCACTTCACCAGCATGAACCTTGAGACAGATGTTCTTCAGGGAAACGGCAAATGGCGTTCTTGCCGCAGCCGACAGATGCCGGGCTTCGAGCTTCACCGCGCCCTTGGTACTCGTGCCCTCGGCACTGACATGAGCGACGTCGCTGCCGACCATCATGCGGGCGAGCGAAGACGGGGTTTCCTTGCGCGGATCGCAGGCGCCCGTCACCTTGCCGTGGCGGAGAACGGTGGCACGGTCGCAGATGCGCTGCACTTCTTCCAGCCGGTGGCTGATATAGAGGACCGATCGCCCTTCGGATTTCAGCTTGTTCAGCGTTTCAAATAGCCGGTCGGCTTCCTGCGGTGTCAACACCGAGGTGGGCTCATCGAGAATGATAAGCTTGGGGTTCTGGAGGAGCGCGCGGACGATTTCGATACGCTGCCGCTCACCGACGGACAGGTCCGCCACATGCGCATTGGGATCGAGCGGAAGGCCATAGGCATGCGAGAGATCGGAGGCTTCCTTGGCGATCTTCGAAAGCGAAACACCGGGATCCATCGACAGCGCGATGTTTTCCGCGACCGTCAGCGCTTCGAACAGCGAAAAATGCTGGAACACCATGCCGATCCCGAGCTTGCGGGCGGCGCTGGGGTTGGCGATGCGAACCGGCTGTCCCTGCCAGACGATCTGGCCGCTGGTCGGGGCAAGCACGCCGAACAGCATCTTGACCAGCGTCGACTTTCCGGCTCCGTTTTCACCGAGAAGCGCGTGGATTTCTCCAGGCCTGATATCGAGATTGATTCCGTCACAGGCAGCGAATGTGCCGAACAGTTTTGTCAGTTGGCCAACAGCCAGCAATAGACTGTTGGCGGGTTGTCCCTCAGCCGACACGCCGCCCCTCTTTTCTCAATTCTCTGCTGCCCTGGCTGCCTCTCCGGCTTGTCTCAGGGAATCAGCAATGTTGTTCCGCTCGTTTTTCTTGCTTCCAGATCCGCATGCGCCTGACTTGCATCGGCAAGCGCATAGGTCTGGTTGATATTGATACGCACTTTGTTGCTTTGCACAACATCAAACAGGGAGTTTGCACACGCCTCCAGTGCTGCCCGCGTCGAAACATGGCTGAACAAGGTTGGCCGCGTTGCAAACAGCGAGCCCTTCTGCGCCAGAATGCCGATGTTGACACCCTCGACCGGACCGGACGAATTGCCGAAGCTGACCCAGAGGCCGCGTGGCTTGATGCAGTCGAGCGAGGCCGGATAGGTATCCTTGCCGACCGAATCATAGACCACATCGACACCCTTGCCGCTGGTGATCTCCTTGACCGCGCTGACAAAATTGTCGGTGCGATAATTGATGACATGGTCATAGCCATGGGCCAGCGCCAGGTCGATCTTGTCCTGCGAGCCCGCCGTTCCAATGACGGTCGCGCCAAGCGCCTTGGCCCACTGCCCTGCGATCAGGCCGACGCCGCCAGCGGCCGCGTGAAACAGAAGGGTGGTTTCCGGGCCGACCTTGAAGGTCTGGTTGAGCAGATACTGCGCCGTCATGCCCTTCAGCATCATCGCCGCCGCCGTTTCCAGCGTAATATCGTCCGGCACCTTCACCAGTTGCGAAATCTCGATATTGCGCTCGCTCGCATAGGCGCCGTCGGACGATGCATAGGCCACGCGGTCGCCGACTGCGAAACTGCTGACATTATCGCCGACCGCCGTGACGATACCGGCACCCTCCTTGCCCGGAATGAAGGGCAGTCCCTCGGCCGACTTGTAGAGGCCGGTGCGGAAGTAGACGTCGATGAAATTGACACCGACCGCGACCTGACGGATCTGCACTTCGCCCGGTCCCGGGGCGGAAAGCGTTATACCCTCGATTTTGAGAACTTCCGGTCCGCCGAGCGTGCGCACCATGATGGCCTGTGCCATGAAACCTCCTCAACCCCGTCCAAGCCGGGGAAATATCTGCAAGACGAAACCGATGACATAAAGATAAAGACCGGTACCGACCACGCCGGCCACGACCCAGGCAGGCGTGTCGAAGTGGAGCAGCAGCGCATAGCCGCTGAGTACCGACCAGACGGCAAAGACGGCCAGATTGAGCGGCCGCAGACGCTTGACGCGCACCGGATGCAGAAAGTTGATCGGCATGAAGGTCAGCACGACCGAGACGAAGACGACGATCGAGGCCGCCAGTTCGCTGGCGTCGATGACGAAGAGCGTAAACACCACCATGTTCCAGACGACCGGGAATCCGGAGAAGAAATATTCGTCGGTCTTCATACCCATGTCGGCATAATAGATCGCGCTCGACATGACGATGGCGCCGGCTGCCACGAAGGACCAGGGCTCGCCGATCATGCCGCTCTGATAAAGAGCAAAGGCCGGAAGCAGAACATAGGTGACGTAATCGATGACATTGTCGAGCGTATCGCCGGACCAGTTGGGCAGCACTTCCTTGACGCGAACCTTGCGGGCGATCGGACCATCGATGCCATCGACGGCCAGTGCCAGGCCCAGCCACCAGAACATATCGACAAAGCGGTGCTCGGCTGCGGCAACCACGCCGAGAAAGGCCAGGAACGAGCCGGATGCAGTGAGGATATGAACGGAGAATGCGCGAATTTCCGCGTAGGGCACGCGCTTGTAATTGAAAAACTTCATCGGCAGACGCACCCTGTCCTTACTCTGCGCTTCCCCCGAAGCATACCTGAAACGGCCGCCTTGGCGGCCCACGCACCCGCCCCTGTCGCGCGGTGTTGGCGGTAATATGCACCGTTTGAGTTTGGCTTCCAGCAAAAATCACCGGCCTATCCAAATGCGATGCAATCACCTGTGGATGCGACCACAGGTCTGCGCCATTTCACCCCATTTCCTTCGCGGCCGGCGGCGGTTAAGATTAATCGGCTCAACAAACGCATGCACAGGGAACGGACGCCATGGAAGATTTCGAAATCGCGGTTGTCGGCGCCGGGCTGGCCGGATCTCTGGCGGCCCTTGCCTTTGCCGATAAGGGCCGTAGCGTCGCACTGATTGCACCGGCGGCCGGCAAAACCGATGGGCGCACCACGGCGCTGATGGATCAATCGCTGGAACTTGTCCGCGAACTTGGCCTCTGGCAGGCGATCGCGCCCTTGGCGGCGCCTCTTTCCAGCATGCGGATCATCGACGGAACGAACCGGTTGCTTCGGGCGCCGACCGTGACCTTTCATGCGGCGGAAGTCGGACTAGATGCATTCGGATACAATATTCCCAACGCGCCCTTCCTTGCCCTCCTCGAACAGGAAGCAGACAAACGGCCGTCACTGACCCGAATTGCCGCCAGCGTGACCGCGGCCGAATTCGAAACGGAACGGGCGACCCTGAAACTCGACGACGGCCGCAGCATTGCCGCCAGCCTTGTCGTCGGCGCGGACGGCCGGAAATCAGGTGTACGGGCAGCAGCGGGCATCGAAGTCCGCAATTGGTCCTACCCGCAAAGCGCCTTGGTGCTCAATTTTTCCCATCAGGTAGCGCATCAGAACATCTCGACGGAATTCCACACGCCGCACGGCCCGTTTACGCAGGTCCCGCTGCCGGGCGGACTGCGATCAAGCCTCGTCTGGGTCCAAAAACCGGAAGACACCGAAGCGTCGCTGGCGCTTCCGCCCGGTGCCTTGTCCCTGGCGATCGAGCGGCGCATGCAGTCGATGCTTGGGAAAATCACCGTCGAAGGCACGGCTCAGGCCTTCCCGCTCTCCGGCATGACAGCCAAATCCTTCGGCAAGGACCGGGCAATCCTGATCGGCGAGGCAGCGCATGCTTTCCCACCGATCGGGGCGCAAGGGCTCAACCTCAGCCTGCGCGACATTATGGCCGCCGTATCCCTACTTGGATCCTCGCCTGTTCCCGATGATTTTGGCGCGCGTTACGACCGCAGAAGGCGGGCGGATATCTTCAGCCGCACCGTCAGCGTCGATCTGCTCAATCGTTCGCTGCTGTCCGATTTCCTGCCGGTGCAGATGCTGCGCGCGGCCGGGCTGCAGGCTTTGGCGAGCGTAGCGCCACTGCGCAACCTGATGATGCGCGAGGGCATCAATCCCGGCAGCGCTTTGCAATCCCTGCGCAGCACCCTACGGGAAAAGATCAGCCGGAAGAGCGCCTGAACTGATCAGATAGAGCAGGATCGTTACGGTTGCCACCGACAGAACGGTGGTGATCAGGATCGTTGCAGACGCCCGCTCCTGCCAGACGCCATATTGCTGGCCGATGACGAAGACATTGGTCGCCGTCGGCAACGCGGCCAGAAGCACCGCCGTCTGAACCCAGACCGGATCGAAATTGCCGCCGATACTCATGACCAGATACATCAGCACCGGGTGCAGGATGAGTTTTGCCGGGACGATGTAACCGATTTCGGCGGGAATACGCTTCAGCGGCCGCAAAGCCAGCGTCACGCCCATGGCAAACAGCGCACAGGGTGCTGCTGCCTGCGCCAGATAGTCGATCAAGCGCTGAACCGGCACCGGCGGCTGAAACGAGACGTATGCCGCGATCACGCCGGCGATCGTCGACAGGATGAACGGGTGCAGCAGGATCTTCTTTGTGATCGCAAGTGCCAGCCGCCCCGGCGAACTCTTCTCGTCGCCCGCCAGCGCCATCATGGCCGGTGCGACCATGAAATGCAGGACATTCTCGAAGCAGAAGATCAGCGCCACCGGCACGGCCGCCGGCTCACCGAACGCAAGAAGCGCCAGGCCCGGCCCCATGTAGCCGATGTTGCCATAGGCACCGGCCAGCCCCTGAACCGTCGATTCGGCCAGCGAATTGCGGCGGATCAGATAGCCGGCGGCGAAGACGAGCGCGAAAACAGTATAGGTGGCACCGATGGAGGAGAAGACGAAGTCGAAACGGGTGAGTTGCTCGATGGGCGTCTTCGACACCAGCTTGAAGAACAGAGCTGGCAGCGCCAGGTAGATGATGAAGATATTGAGCCAGCCCATGGCATCGCCGGCGCCTTCGCCTGCCGGGTTGCGGGCAAACTTTGCCGTCAGGTAGCCGACGAAGATCAGGCCGAAGAACGGCAGCACCAAACCCGATATTTCGGCCATTTTTTCTGCGAACCTCTGTTTAAGGGTCGTGCTTAGCCGATTTGCATCAGGACTGGAAAGGTCTCCTGGAACCAGATCGCCATCGAACTGATGAAGCCGAAGACGAAGGCGAGGCCGGCGAGAATCAGGAACACGCCCATCAGCTTTTCTACAAGGCCAAGGTGGCGGCGGAAGCGCGACAGGAATTTCATGAAGGCACCGGAGAAACCGGCGGCGATCCAGAACGGAATGGCTAGCCCCAGCGAGTACACGGCCAAAAGCATTGCTCCATCCGTTACCGTATCACGGGCTGCGGCAACGCCGAGGATAGTGCCGAGCACCGGGCCAATACAGGGCGTCCAGCCAAATGCAAAGGCAAGCCCCATGATGTAGGCGCCCGACAATGTCGCCGGCTTGCCGCCGCTCTGGAAGCGTGCCTCGCGCCCGAGAATGCCGATGCGGAAAACGCCGAGGAAATGCAGCCCCATGATGATGATGACGACGCCGCCGACGCGCGAGAGGATATCGATATGCTGGCGCAGCACCAGTCCGATGCTGGATGCGCCTGCCCCCAGCGCCACGAACACCGTGGCAAAGCCAAGCGTAAACAGGAACGCCGCACCGAATACCGCGCGCCGGGTACCGGTGGAGGCGACTTGCGTTTCGCCACCACGAAACTGATCCACCGATATGCCTGCCATGTAACACAGATAGGGCGGCACCAGCGGCAGAACGCAGGGCGAAAGGAAGGATAGCGCGCCCGCCAGAACGGCGGTCCAGATGGAAATATCAGCGATGGACACCAGGTCAAAACTCCAGCCTGCGACAAGCTCGCGCCCTCTTAGCGCCGATACAGGTGCCAAACCAATCACCTTTTGGCGATCTGTTTGTAAATCATCGATTTTACACTTTTGCCCGTTTTTTGGGTTGACCAAAACAAGCCCGCTGTGCATATGTCCGCCCACTTCCGCCGGACACAACAGACCGGTCCTGGGAGAGCGTAGCTCAGCCGGTAGAGCAACTGACTTTTAATCAGTAGGTCCAGGGTTCGAATCCCTGCGCTCTCACCATTTTAATAATTTAAATCAAATACTTACCAAGACTTGACAGCTTTCGATTCCAGCTTGTGCGCCTACGCGCAACAGGAACGGCCGGCCGCAGACCTCAGATATTCGGCGCAGCTCATTGACGTCCCCTGCGGGATTTCAGCGGGCTTTCGCCGTAAAGATGTTTGAAGGCACGGGAGAACGACGAAAGGCTGTCGAAACCGCAGCGAAGGGCGATCTCCCGTATCGGCACTTGTGTATCGCCGGCCAGCCGGTGCGCCGCCTGCAGCCGCAGCCGCAGGTAATAGGCACCCGGACTGATGCCCAAGGCCTTGGCGAACCGCATTTCGAGCTTGCGCTGGGATTGTCCGGCGCGAAGCGCAAGCGCCGCGACCGACAGGGGCCGGTCGAGGGTGCGCTCCATCAGGCGGATCGCCCGCGCCAGCGCCGGATCGAGCGCCTCCATACGCCCGAGCGAAACCAGCGGCTGAGCATCCGTTGCCGCATGCGTCTCATCATAGACGAAGATGCTCGCCACATCGAGCGCGACGGCCGAACCGAAGCGCTGGCGAATCATGTGCAGCATCATGTCGAACGTCGGCGAAGCACCGCCCGACGTCCAGAATTTGCCGTCGGTGACGAAACGGTCGGCCTTGACGGATATGCCGGGAAAGGCCAATGCGAAATCCTCGAGCTCCTCCCAATGCGCCGTGGCTGCGCGGCCATTGGCCAGACCGGAGCGCGCCAAAAGCCAGCAACCCGATTCGATTCCCGCGACGACGGAGAAGTGCCGGGCACAGGATTGCAGACTGGCGATGAAGGATTTCCCCGCATGCCGTTCCAGATTGAAGCCGCCGATGACCAGAAGGACATCACCTTCAGCCTTGGCCGAAAACCTGCCGTCGACGGCAATCGAGACACCGCACGTCAGGAGGACCGGCTGACCGGCAGGCGATAGAATTTTCCATTCGAACAAGACTTTACCGGCAACCCGGTTTGCAGCCCGCATCGGATCCAAGACCGACGCGAGCGACATGATCGACGATTCCGGTAGGGCGACGATGACAACCTGGACGCTGCGATCGGGGATCGGATGGGATGACATTGGCAGAAATGTCAAATCTTCTGCGCTTTATGTCAAATGGATTATCGCCATTCGGGCATGATGGCGCGGTACGAGACCTCCCATCCGCAGGATTTTTTGACCTGCAGATGTCTGGAAATTCCCCTGTATGACCTTTACCGGCGGGCCGAACAGCAGAGATGCTTTCGACCCGTTTTTTTTGGCGCGCACGCCCAATTTTTGCGCGCCCGTGCGGGCCCACCAAAACGACTATTGTGAACGCGATCACTGGAACTGCAACGCTCCTCCATCCGGCGAACGTCGGTACGACCCCGGCGTTCCCTTCACCCGAAGGCCGTATGCCAAGTTGCTTTTGTCCGAGTGGTGATCGCGAAGTCCAAATGCTAGAAAATACTATTGGCCTAGAACGCCATAGGGGCATGGCGGTTGGTTTACTTCTCAGTGCCATGCCCCGCCCAACGCGCTGTCAACAATCGCAACAAATAGTCCGATTCAGTAAATCGCCGGATGCCTTGCGCTTGCCGGTTTTCATCCTTGGTCAAATGAAGACCCATTCGTGGACGATACAGCGCAGGAAAAAAGCTGGCGACCCCTGCAGGGCTCGAACCTGCGACAACCTGCTTAGAAGGCAGGTGCTCTATCCAGCTGAGCTAAGGGGCCGCTTGGTGGAGGCGGTTGCCTCCGGAAACAGTCAGCCTCGATCAATGCGTCCAGGGCTGCGTGCGGCTGAAACGGAAGTTGTCGCTGTAGGAGACGCTTTTACGGGTTGCTTCCTTCGGCGCGATGACGCGGTAATCGATGGCGTTGCGCTCGGCATATGCGACGGCCTGTTCGGCGGTCTCGAATGTCAGCTTGAGCTGCTGGCGGGTGTCGGCCGAGCTTGTATATCCCATGATCGGATCGATCGTGCGCGGCGTTTCCTGATCGAACTCGAGAACCCACAAATGCGTCTTGGCCTTGCCAGACTGCATGGCGGTTTTTGCGGGTCGATAGATTTTCGCAGACATTCTTGAGCGGGCTCCAAAATACATCAACCGCGCCGGCGCACTCTTGCCGATCGCTGCGCCATCCCATAGCGCAGAATGGATTAAAACGGAATGACCTTCCGGCACGATATCGGTTGATTTCGCAGGCTTGTGGCGTTTCGCAGAAAAAAGCGACTGCGCGTCAGCGGAAATTCAGACGACTGCAGAAGCCGTATGACGGGCAATACCACTGCACAAATCATCGTTTTCAAGGGAAGGTCGATGGTCTGAGTGGAGAGATTCGAAATCGCATATACCATTGAAAAACAACGATAATTTACTCTTTTTGTAACGGTGTGACGGGCGTCATTTTGTTGTGGAAAGCTAATCAAAAAGGGGATGGGGATCCATCACCGGACCAAGCCAGATTTAGAACTTCGTTCGGGTATTTTCTCACGATCCACCTGTATATTTGCTCAATCGAGGGCGTCCTTCCTTTCAGAGCACGAACCTCATTCTCTTCAGAGAAACTGAGATTTCTGCGATAACTATTCTTCCGCCCGCCTGATTTGCGCTTAGGCCCGTATTCAACAAACTCGTTAGGAATGATGGGTTCTTGTCCAGAATTTTCAATAATATACCAGCCTCCCCGTTTCCCAGCCACAATGTGCAACGAAAAGCGAACAGTATAAACCGTGTAAGAGAATTTATGTATTTGCGTATCTGCCTCCATGAACCTCACTTCCCCGCGTGTATTTAAGTTGCTATCATCAATAAACCTCAATATCTTTTCAGCCATCGCTCTGGTTATTTCAAATTTATATATTGAAACTTCGCCTTCCACTTTTGCGATGTCATCATAGCTTATTGGGCGGCTGGTCGATCGATGAAATTGCGTAAGCTGAAAATACTCATTGTCATCGGGGGGCGAATAATCTCGATGAGATGGCATAGCGCGATCCTGTAAATGTCATGCTTCATTTTTAGACCGGCTTCGACGCCGCAACCAACTTGTCGAGCCGATCTATGATCACCGCAACAGCGAACAGCGTAATTGCGGAGCCAATGGAACTCCCGGCAAGCATTGCTGCGACCGGCATGCCGGTCGAGGCTGAAAAGAACATAGCTGCAATAGGTCCGCCAATCAGCATGACCATACCCAATGTAGAAAAGAATCCCGCCGCCAAAATTTAAGCCTCCAGTTGTGACGGTGCGGACATTACACGACGCGAATCCGCCGTCAATGATCGGCGTCGCATGCAGAAAAGCCCGCCGAGTTTCCAAGGCGGGCTATGCACGTTCCGGTGCGCTCGGTATTAGCCGCAAGCGGCACTATGTTTTCCGGCCGATAGAACGTCATTCAGGCTGTTTCGACGTTTCCAAATCAGACAGAACTGTCGCGGTTGAAGTGCGAGGTGAGGATCGGTTCCAGAATCTGCGGAAAATTCTCTGCGTCGATCAGCCGGTTTTCAAACAGCCGCTGCTCTACTTCAAAGCGATAGTAGTCTTCCACTTCAAAAGAAGGGGACTCCTCGCATGCGGCGACGGCCTCCGTTCGTGCCGATTTCAGGATTTCTGCGGAGGCAGGAACCTTGGCTTGGCCTAGTCTAAAATCCTCGTAGACAAGCGCGCTTAATGCACCCCGCGCATATCGATCATAGGCGAGCGCTTTTTCCTCAAACAGATGCATCGTGCGAATGAGAAAGGTGCCATCCTCCCCAGTTACAGCGCGCACGAAACGCGCCGCAGTGTAACCATAGTCGTCATCGCTCAGCGTCCAGTTCAGACTAAGTTGGGAATGGTATCGAGCGATCCCGATCAGAACGCCGAGGATGAATTGATCCCTGAAGTTAAGTCGGTTAGGCCACGGCAGGCGGCTTAAGACGGTCTGACAATAGAGATCGAAGACCGTGCACATGGTCTCGACAGCTTCGGTTTTTAATGCAGATCTCCGTTCCTTTTCTTTCTGCGCAGCAGTTTTCCAGAACATGCATGCCCCACCCAATGAGTTCAATCTGTATGCAAGCCCTAAAGCAAAAGTGCCGTTTGCACCACGCCCGCGATCCGCTGTTGCGCCGAATTTAAACGTTGCAAAGCCCGCCGAGTTTTCAAGTCGGGATTCGTGCTCCGGCGCTACCGCCACGACGCAATCATTGCATCAATCTTCGGCTGCACCCTATGTCGCGCTTCTTTGCGCCGGACGCCTACCAACATAAGTTGATCGTAGTCGGTTAGCTGATGGCGCAGCATGTTTTGCATCGTGACGCCAACTGCCGTGGCGACCGTTGCGTCACGCCAGTTCTTCGGCTCGCTGCAAATCTGGCTGGCGAAGCGGACAACCGCGAATTCAGGGCATCCGGGATATTCGCGCCGAATGAAGTATTCGACTTCATATAGGTGGAATGACGGGCGGCGCCTGTCACGCCGTCGTTCGGTGCGGGTTTTCACAGAGCGAGCTCCATTATCTTGCGAAAAGAGCCCGCCGAGATGATCGGCGGGCTTTATCATTTAATCATACTGAGTGTTCAATCGTCCTCGTCCGGCACGCGAAGCCCGTTTACAGTCACCTCGCTCGAAAAGCTGAAGCTGATCTTCGTGCCGGGAATGTCCTGAAGAGCCTTGGCCGCCTGGGTGGCCTTATGAAGCTGGTCGAGCACATCGTTGGGCACTTGGGCGAAAGCGTGCGGGTCCAGCCTAAGAGCTGTCGCCAAACGCTTTTGAGCGTCCTCAATGATATCGCGCGCAACGGCGCGAAACGCTTTCCGGTCGCCTTCATGCTGGCGCCGGTTCTGCTCCACGAGCCGCTGCAGTTCGGGCGATACGCGATGCTTATTCCGAAGGTGCTCAACGATCTCAGCGTGGGTGAGCTTCCGCTTGGGTTGATCGGTCATTATGCGGCCTCCCCGATCAGCTTGGCCTTGTATTCGAGGAAGCCAGCCTTAACGCGCCCAAGATTGTGCTGAAGCCCGCGCAACTCTTCCATCAGGAAGTCGAGTTCATCCACGGGCTCGGGATCGGCGTTGATGATACTATTGACGACGCCTGCCAGCATCGCATCAATCCCAAAGCATTCGTGCCCGGTAAGATAGAGAGCGAAAACGCTATCCGCGCCGCTCTCTGGCACCTTCGAATTGAGATATTCGCGAAAGAGTTCCTTGTCGTTCTTGGTCATGTTATAAATTCCTTGGCCTTGGGCCTTTGAGTGTTGATTTGGTAGTCGGCATTTCAAATCCTGCCGGGGCGGTTCCAGCCGCTTCCGGTAGGGCATTCCGGGCTATTCACCCTTCACCTTCCACTGCGGAAGATTTAACCGAACCTGCTTTTCAAGCTGGATGCGGTATCGTTCAAGCCTCACCACGTCTGATAGAGCTTGCCTTTTCTTGTCGGGATCATTGAGGTCTGCCGCTTCAATCTCGGCAATCCGGGCTGCGATTTCCTGTTTCTTGAAATCGTTGATCATCCCCGCAAGCACGGTCGCCGCTTCGACAAGCATGGAAACTGTCAATTCCGCTCGCCCGATGGCGCCTTTGATTTCCTCATAGGTTGCTGGATCGACGTTGCCGGTCCCTGACTTGGGATCAGCCTCATCATAGAAGCCATCAGGATCGAAACCCGCCACGTCGAGCGCGATTTCGTATTCTATGCGCTCGCCTTGAACGTCGTCATATTCTGAGAAGCCGCGTTTCAAATACCAATGGCCGGTTCTTTCCGGTCCCTTGGCCTCACTCTTTTCAGCCTCCTTCTGCCTCTGGCGAAAGCGTCGAACCTTTTCAGCGCCGGACAATACCATGTCTTTCTCCATTGTGGTTACGGTTACACTCTATACGTAACCGTAACTTGGAATGCAATAGCAAACTTACGCGGCGTGTAAAATTTGGTCATGGCCGTCCGCTGCTTGCACGTGCGCAGGCCAAATTTTCGCAACTTCTCCCAATCGAAGCCGGAGATCGTCGCTACTTCCGAGCAGCGGAATAACTTCAGCAAGCCGGTTAACGACGGCCTCATAGATTTCATCGGGGATATAGATTTCAGAGATCATGCTGTTCATCGCAATTTCCTTCAAATGCGTAGTTACCGGTGTCATGTATCCGTAATTCGTAACCGCATGTAAAGCGGAAAATTTACAGTTTATAAATAAAATCAAATACTTAGTAAGTAAAAATTGATTGACCTACGCCCGATCGTCGCCGTGACTCATAGAGGGCCGCTGGCGCGTTTCAGTCTCCGGTGAGTGGGTGAGACTCGGCAACGCCTGTTTCGCCCTGGCTGGCCGTCTGTGAGTCGTTTTGCGGTTCTTCTGCTTCTCTAGGTCGGCGTTGTGATCGTCACGCGCGACGCGGCCAAGCTCACGCGAAATGTAATCAATCTTCGACGTGCCGAGTTTTTCAACAGCCCGGTCGGCATCTTTCGCCCGGTAGCCGTTCCAGCCCTTCAAATCGGTGGGCACCTTCACATCAACCTGTCGGCCACTGCCAAGGCCGTGCATCACCCCGCCCGCGCGCTTCAAGACTTGTCGGAAGCGGTTCACGATTTCCTCTTGCCAGTCCGGCAGGATCGCCACGCCATGACAATGAAGGCGGTCGTCATCGGTGAACTCAAAAGAGAACGCGAGTGGAAGGGGGAAGCCGAGCAGTTCCTTGGCAACACGGTTGATCGCGCAAGACAGATCGCGGGCCGGATCGGCGGACGCTTCAAGCTTGGCGATTTTCTTGCCGCTGAAGTTCAAGCTGAAGGCGACGGCCTCACGCTGGTATGCCCGGTCAAAGGTAGCTTCCAACTTTTCAGCCGGTGACAGGCGAGCCCATGCTTTCGTGATCGGCTTGCGCTTGCGAGCATAACGGCCTCTAGGCTTCGGTTGCTTGGCAAGGCGTTCGGTGATGAGTGGAAGGTATGCGGGTGTGGTTGGTGATGGTGTGGGTGTGGGGTTTTCGTATGTAACTAGACCTTCCACGCAAACGACAGGCGCAACGCCCTGCCCCCCAACGGCTTGAAGGCCATTTTCGCACGCCGGATTTGTTGCAAAACTCGCGTTTTCGCACACGTAATCCGGATAGGATTCGTCAGTAAAATTCGCGCAAGATTCTTGACCTTCGCGAGAAAGTTGGTAGTATATATTCATTCAAAGCCTTTAAGGGTCCGGTCATCAGTCGAAAAGCTGACCGGCCCTTTATTTTTGATCGTTCTCCATTGTAGCAAGGCTGCTATAAAGCCTCAATGATCTTTGTTTGTCTAATGTTCTAGTTGCCAACGCGCATTAGACAGGCGATTTTATTCTTAACTCTATTGACGACATTAGAACATCATGGGAGAATCATGACAGATAAGCAGTGACGGCAATGGTGCCGTCTTGTTTTGTCAAAATTGATTGCGAGCGCCGGGAGTCAGAAATGGCTTCCGGCGTCTTGCGTTATCGGCCTTTTCCGGCTGACATGAGATTTCCCGGCCGCATTTGTTGCTGAAGCTCTGAGATCACTACACCGCGCATTGTCGCCTCGATTTCCCTCGAAACTTGTTTTGCCAAATCCTGATTTTGTTCTGGTGTGCCACCGCTGGCGTTCACGGTGATGGGTGCCGAGATCGTGATATTTTGCGCTGGTGCTGTTGGCGCGTTGCTGTTCGCGGCCTTCCGGTCGGGGCGACGGATGGCGGGCGCGGTGCCGACATAACCACCGCCGTCATATCCACCATAACCCCGAAGCGCTCCACGGTGCATCGCCTCAAGGCTGGCGATTCCAATCCGGCTAGTTGCGGCCTTCGACATGACGTATTCACCGCGATGCACGACGCCAGCCGGTTCAAGCTTGCCACCGTCGCCGGTATAACCACCCCTATCATACAGGCCAACAGGTGCAGGCGGGAACGCTCCACCGCCAATGCCGAACAATTTGCCGAAGATACCGCCGCCCATGCCGCCGAAAAGGCCTGAAAGCGGTCCCTTGCCGAGAAGCGCAGCCTGCAACGTCGCGTCGACAAGGCTGTTAAGCAGCCCGCGAAGCGCACCTTGTAGGGTCTGGGTGCCGGTGAGAAGGCCGGACAATGACGATGTGAAGCTTTCCGCGAAATACTCTTGCGCATTCCTCAAGCCTTCAGCGCTGTCCGCCGCTTCTTGGGTCTTTCCCTTGATACCTTCCGTCATTGCGATCTTTTCGCGCATCTTGGCGATTTCGGCGTCGGACAGGGTGATGCCCTGCCGCTTGGCTTCCGCCTGCGCCTGATAAAGCTGAAGCTCGACACGCTGCTGACTTGCGGACATGCCGGAAATCGACTGTTCGAAGCGCGCAAGGTCCAAGCCTTCCTGCGCGGTGCGGTTCAAGCTCTTGCGGGCTTCATCCTGCTGTTTTGCAAGGTCGATGGCCTGTTGCTGTCCGGTCGTGGGTGCCAGCGGCTGCGCTGCCGTGGCCGTGCCGGAATAGGCGCTGCCAATTGTGCCATCATCAACGCGGTTAAGGCCGGTCCATTCCTTTCGCAGCTCTGCCGGATCATTGCCGCGACGGCGCAACAACGCGCGGGCAAGTTCGTCCTGGGTGTTCTCATCATAGAGGCGATCACCGGACAAGCCGAGTTCCTTCATCAGCCCTTCAAGGGTCGCGCCGGTGATCTGGTAACGGCCAAGGGCGGATGATCCCTTCCCCTCGCCATAGAGGGCGCGGTTCGCCGGATTAGCGAGCATCTGGCGCTGAAGGGCGCGAACCTGATTAAGCGTCATGCCGGTGAGGTTCTGTGCGCCACCGGTCCAACGGCCATGATCGAGCGTGGCATTATAGTCGCCACCGCTTTCGACGGACGCGATCAAATCGAGGATATTGTCGTGCTTCCCGAACTTGGCGATGCTCTTGGCACGGTTCGCAAGGTCGGTCGCGCTCATGACTTCCGACATGGTGCGGGCATTCTTCATTGCGTTCTGGTAGGCCGTATCAATGCCCGTGCTTGTGGCAAGGGTGTCCAGTTCGGCCTTCAATTCCGGCACAAGGTTCTTCAGCTCGACAAGAGCGCTCTTGAAGTTCGCGGCGCTGGCGACATTGCCCTTGAAGCCGCTGTCGAGCCGGGTCGTCATGCCGGACAGTTCCTTCAGCGCGGCCTTGAACTCATCGCTGCCGCCCGTCACGTCATGAATCTGGTCGTCCAACGCCTTCAGTGTGGTCTCAAGAGTGCGAAGTTCGGCGTCCTTCAGGACATTGAACGGTTCGGCCTTCACACTGGCAATCTGGTCAACAATGCTCTGGCGTTGCGCCTGAAGGCGCTTAAGTTGCGCTTCTGGCGATGACAGGCGGGCAACGTTGCCCTTCGCCTCATCGTATCCCGGCAGGAAATCGCCGCGAAGTGCGCCGATGACCTTCCCGGCAACACCAACGCCCTCGATGCCGGCCTGCTTGGCGTAGACGGTGAAGTTCCGCCACATGGTCGCAAATTCGGCGTCGATCTTCTTTGCGGCCTCAATCTGTTCGGCGGTGAAGGTCGCGGCCTCGCTGCGCATTTTCTGGATCTCGGTAACGGACATGCCGAGAACCTTCGCCATCTCTTCCGCGCCGGTTCCGCCGAATACCTCATCAAGAATGCGGGTCTGCGCTGCAGCGTCCATTTTCTGAAGCTTGCCGATGATTTCATCGATGAAGCGGCTAGGGTCTTTCAACTTCTGCGCAACGTCCGTCGCGGTGTAGCCAAGACGCTGGAAAGCCTCTTGCGCGCTACCCCTGCCGGTATTGGCGAACTCATCGCCACGAATGTTCAGTTCCTTCAGGGCGTCCGTAACGCCATCGATCGACATGCCGGTTCCGACTGCAACCTGCGTCCACTGCTGCCAAACCTTCGACGTGACGCCAGCCTTGCGGGCCTCACGGTCCGCTTCGGCGATGCTTTCGGCAAACTGCTTTACCACGGTCAAGGCTCCGCCAACGGCAACCGCTGCCGCACCACCGCGCAAGAGCGGCGCAAACATATTCGACAACTTGCTGCTGATGCTCTCTGCGGACTTGGCGTAGGTGCGTTCCATGTTTTGCGCTGACTGGCGGGCGCGGGCTTCTAGCGCCTTGCTGCCACGCCCATGAATGGCGTTGGCTCTGGTCATGGCCTTTTCGAGTTTATCGACGCGGCCTTCGATATCGACCACAAGGCCGGGAAGCGGTGTATTCATTCGTTATTCCTCAAAAGCTGAAGATGCCATCGGCATCGGGATCGTTGTATTTGCTGAGATTGGATTGACCGGCGACGGCACGCGACACGGCCATTGCAGCGGCAACAGCGCCGTCAATGCGGTCGGTCTTCTTGCCCTTGTGCATCCGCACAAGGCCGGTGTCGTTGCGGCTGGCAACTACGCTGTCGAAATGATGGCGAAGCACGGCATGGCCGTTGTGCCGGATCATGCGACCGTTCACGGTGCGCTCAAGATCGCCGATGGCCGGGGCCATCGTGAGCGGTCCCTGTCGCATCTCGATTGCCGGAATGCCGTCGTCGTAAAGGCGCTGCATGGTCATGCGGGCAAGGTGCGGGTCGAAGGCGACTTCCTGCACGTCGAAGTCGGCGCAAAGTTCGCGGATATGATCTTCCACGGCCTGCGGTTCGATCACCGGCCCGTCAATGACGGTAATCAGGCCTTCGTCGCGCCATCGCTCATAGGGAACGCCATCGCGTTCGGCGCGGCCCTTCAGGTCGTCGCCGGGAACAAAGAACCACGGATGCACGGTAATCCTGCCATCCTCATGACGCCATGCGCCGACAACTGCAGTCAGGTCGCCATTCACCGACATATCGACGCCGATGTAACAAGGCACGTCCGCAAGGTCGGCGAAGTCATGTTCGAAGCGGCCCGCGTCATAGGTCGCCATATCGAACAGCGGGTCACGGGAGTGCGCCTGCCAGATATTGAGGTTGAACTGCTTGAAGGCGTGGCGATCTGCCGGACGGTGTTCGGCTTCCCTCGCTGCCGTGCGCAAAGCATTGAGGTTCGGGAAACCTTGCTCAAGACCGGGATTGACGCGATGCCAAACGGCTTCGTCCTGCCAATCGTCGGCAGGGTCGGCCTCAAAGATTATCGGCAGATAGGCCGGATTATCGATTTCGCCACGCGCAACCTTGCGGGCATAGTCGTATTCCGCAAAGCCCAGGTTCTCATTACCGCGTCCGGCAGTCGTGG
>JAESFK010000149.1_pt1 | contig 56753 bp, 53 predicted proteins | sample 9269391 | NCBI WGS metagenome assembly JAESFK01 (sample SAMN14506231, study PRJNA617097) | algae metagenome | isolation source: Drouetiella hepatica UHER 2000/2452 and co-occurring heterotrophs from... | place: Slovakia: Slovak Paradise National Park, Hrabusice, Kosice Region | collected 2000-01-01
ATTCGATCGGCAGGCCGTGGCAATCCCAGCCCGGAACATAGTTGGAGTCGTAGCCGCGCATCTGGAACGAGCGGGTGATGATGTCCTTCAGGATCTTGTTCAGCGCATGGCCGATATGGATGTTGCCGTTGGCATAGGGCGGGCCGTCATGCAGCACGAATTTTTCGCGGCCGGCGGCCGACGCGCGGAGCTTCTTGTAGAGGCCCATTTGCTGCCAGCGGGCAACCGTTTCCGGCTCCTTCTGCGGCAGGCCGGCACGCATCGGGAATTCGGTTTCCGGCAGGTAGAGGGTCTTGGAGTAATCGAGTTTTTCTGAGGTCACGGTCATGGTTTTTGCAATCACTTGTGAGCGCGTGTCGCCGCGCATGCGAACGGGATATCATAAGGGAAACGGTGGCGCTCAGGTCGAACGCCGAAAACCCGGACCTTCCGGCGGCAATCAGAGCGCTCAGAAGGCCGGGCCAATAATTCGCTGATCACGTATCAATCGACGATATCGGGTCATGGTGGCCGGTTGTTTAAGCGGTTTTTACGCGAAAAGGAAGATGACAACGGCAAAGTTTCAAAGAACGATGTGCCGCCTGGCGATGGAATGAGGATTTAGGCGCATTATATGATATTGGAGCCGGTAGCGAATTAGCGATGGCACGTTCGATGAGGGAGCAGCATATGGTCAAGCGGACATTTTTTGTGAAAGCGGTTTGGGACCCGGAAGCGAAGGTCTTTTATTCGGAAAGCGACATCGAAGGTTTTCATATCGAAGCAGATACGGTCGATGAATTCGAAGAGATCATTTTCGACACCGCGATAGACCTGATCGTCGCCAACCACATGACTCCGCCCGACCTTGCCAGCACCCCATTGCGTGACCTCATTCCCGCCATTCTCTGGCAAAGACCAGAGGTTCCGGTGGCGGCATAATGGTTCAAGGATACTACAGGATTGTCTGCGATATCCTTGTTGCTCTCGGCTATGAATATTTGACAAATGCCAAAGGGTCACATGAAAAATGGCAATCGCGCGCAACCGGAAAAATGGTGCTCGTTCCAAGGAACTTGAAAAGCCGCCACACTGCGAATGCCATTCTCAAGACGGCAGGTTCTGACCGGAAACTTTGATCTGGCTTCCACGGAAACAAGCCTGCATATCTCAACAGGCCCGTTGCAATTTCTCAATCCTTCGGATTTGCCACCATCACCGCGCGCAGCGCATCATTGATGCGGTCCTGCCAGCCGGGGCCGTCGTCCTGGAAATAGTGGAGCACGGCACTGTCGAGCTTGATCGACACGAGTTCCTTGGTTTCCGGCGGAGCGCGCTTCTCGACCGCGGGTGCCGCCTGCTTCTTGACCGGCTTGAACAGGGCTTCGGCGGCATCCATGGCGCTGACGGGCCGGCGGGGCGTGGTGGCCATTGGGATCATCCTTTAGGGGTTTGCATCCAGTCCGAATGCGATTTTGCTGTCAATCATACTGAGCGGCTTGACGCCGGAGAGCAAGGCGCGGGCTTCCGCATCGTCCTGCTTCATCTGCACCACCAGCGGATCGAGACCGTCGAATTTCAGTTCGTCGCGCAGATGGCCGAAGAAGGAGACGGAACAGACTTCGCCGTAGAGATCGCCGGAAAAATCGAAGACGAAGGTTTCGAGCAGGGCAATGCCGTCGCTATCGACCGTCGGGCGTTTGCCGAAGCTGGCAACGCCATCACGGATACTGCCATCGGCGTGGCGGAAGCGGACGGCGTAAATGCCGTTGCGGAGTTCGACTTCCGGCGGAAGCTGCATGTTGGCGGTGGGATAGCCCAGCGTGCGGCCGAGTTTCTTGCCGCCGATCACTTCGGCTTCCACCGTGTAGCGGTAACCGAGCAGCCCGGCTGCCTCAGACACGGCGCCTTCAGCCAGCAATCCGCGAATATGGCTGGAGGAGATCACCGAGGCGTTCTCATCACGAAAGGCATCGACCAGCGTGACGCCAAAGCCATTTTCACCGCCGGCGGCCATCAGGAAGGCCGGGCCGCCTTCCCTGCCCTTGCCGAAATGGAAATCGAAACCGGTGACCACATGGCTGGCATGCAGCCAGTCCATCAGGATGGAGCGGATGAAGTCGGATGCGGAAAGCTGCGAAAACGTGCGGTCGAACGGATATTCGATAACGGCAGAAAAGCCCATGCCCTCAAGGATGCGCGCCTTCAGCGGCGCCGGCGTCAGGCGGAACACCGGGTGGTCCGGACGAAAGACGCTGCGGGGATGCGGCTCGAAGGTGAGCACAAGGGCAGGAACGCCGCGCGCTTGTGCTTCTTCCAGTGCCCGGTTCAAGACCGATTGATGGCCGCGATGCACGCCATCGAAATTGCCGATGGCGATGACCCCGCCGCGCAGGGCTTCTGGGAGAGGTTCGCGGGTCTCGTTGCGATGAAAAACCGTCATGTCCGTTAGCCAGTCATCTCTTGTACAGGTCGATCACGCCGGATCCGTTATGCCAGTCTCGGCATCCACCATTTCGGCGTGGCACCCTCGTTTTTCAGGAATGTCGTCAGCTTGGCCTCATCGGTCTTTTCGGCCGTCATGTATTCGGCCGCATGAATGCCAGCGCTGATATAAAGCACGTCGAGGCCAAAATCCTGCGCGCCCTTGACGTCCGTCGGCATGCCGTCGCCGACCGCGATCACCCGCGAGAGATCGAGCCCGCCGCGCACGGCCTTGGCTTCCGTCAGGGACGCGCGATAGATCGGCACATGGGGCTTGCCGGAAATCCGGGTTTCGCCGCCAAGCTCCTCATAGACCTTGGCGATGGCGCCGGCGCAGGGGATGAGCTTGTGGCCGCGCTCGACGACCAGATCCGGATTGGCGCAGATGAACGGCACATTGCGCTTGGCGAGGCTGGAAAGCGTGGCGCGATAGTCTTCGGCAGTTTCGGTTTCGTCGTCGAAAAATCCGGCGCAGACGACGATCTCGGCCTCCTCGGAAGACACCATGCTGACGCCCAGACCTTCGAGCAGCGGCAAATCCTTTTCCGCCCCGATGAAATAGATCTTCTTCGGGCCGGCCGAGATCAGCGCGCGGGTGACGTCGCCGGACGTGACGATGCGGTCATAGGCACTATCCGGCACGCCAAGGCCGCGGATCTGGACAATGACGCCGGGATGCGGGCGGGGCGAGTTGGTGATCAGAACAACGGTCAGACCCTTGGCGCGCGCTTCGGTCAGCGCCTCGCAGGCCCCCTTGAACGCCTCGACGCCATTGTGCAGCACGCCCCAGACATCGCAGAGCACGACATCATAGCGGCTGGCAATGTCGCGAAAACTGTTGATCCGAACGGCCATGCTGGCTTCCCGCAGAAAGATTGATCGGGCTGACATCGCAGGCAGGCGGTGAAAACACAAGTCTCCATCCGGAAAATGGCGGCTGAATTCCAAGGTTTCCGGCGCGAAACGGGATGGAACCGCTAAAATCCGCGGATCATCCAACCGGCAACCGCGCAGATCGCCAGCGTCGTCACAATGCCGCGCTTGAAGAAAAACAGCAGCACGGCCGCCAGAAGCGCCAGACAAAATGCCGGCAACTGGAAGGCCTGCCAGACGGGAAGCGGCACGGAAACCGGCCCTGCCGAAAAGCGGCTTACCTCTGAAAAGAGAACGTGCAGGCCAAACCAGACGGCCAGATTGAGGATGACGCCGGTGACCGCTGCCGAGATTGCCGCAAGTGCGCCGGACAGCGCCCTGTTGTTGCGCAGGGTCTCGACATAGGGCGCGCCGAGAAAGATCCACAGGAAACACGGCACGAAGGTCACCCATGTGGCAAGCGTCGCGCCGAGCAGGCCAGATACCAGCGGATCGATCCCGAGCGGCGCGCGAAAGGCCGCCATGAAACCGACAAAGGACAGCACCAGCACCAGCGGCCCCGGCGTGGTTTCTGCCAGCGCCAGGCCATCCAGCATTTCGCCGGGCTTGAGCCACTGATAGGTCTCGACCGCCTGCTGCGCGACATAGGCGAGCACCGCGTAGGCGCCGCCGAAGGTGACGACGGCCATCTTCGAAAAAAACAGACCGATGGCGGTATAGACGGTGCCGAACCCGAGCATCACGCCGATGACGATGAACGGCGCGATCCAGAGGACCAGCCAGGTGGCAAGAACCTGAAACGTGCGGCTCCAGCTGGAAGCACCATCGGGAAAGCTGCTGTCGATGACCGAGGGTCTGTCGGCAAGCGCCTGTTTCGCCGCTGCAGCCATGGCTTTCTCGCTGGTTGCGGGCTGCCGGCGTGTGGCGACGTAGCCTGCGATGCCCGCCGCCAGGATGACCAGCGGGAAAGGCAGATCAAAAAAGAACAGGGCTGCGAAGGCGAGCGTCGCAACGATATAGGCAAAGCGGGTTTTCAGCGCCCGGCGGCCGACACGAATGACGGCCTCGATGACGATGGCCAGCACCGCCGCCTTCAGACCGAAGAACAGGCCGGATAGCCAATCCGTTTGCTGAAACATCGCATAGGCGGACGACAGGCCGAGGATGACGAAGAACCCAGGCAGGATAAACAGCAGCCCGGCGACGATGCCGCCGCGCGTGCCGTGCAACAGCCAGCCGATATAAGTGGCAAGCTGCTGCGCTTCGGGACCGGGCAGAAGCATGCAGAAATTCAAGGCATGCAGAAACCGGCTCTCGGAGATCCAGCGCCGTTCCTCCACCAGTTCCTTGTGCATCAGCGCGATCTGCCCGGCCGGGCCGCCAAAACTCAAAAGCCCGATCTTCGCCCAGACCCTGGTGGTCTCGGCAAATGTCGGATGTGGTGGCGGAACCTCAAGCTGCACCGCCTCATTCATTGTCTTTGGCCTTCTTCGCGACGTGCGACACCCATTCGTGCTTTTCCTGCGTGGCGTCGCGCGCCCAGCGGTAGAAGGCGTCGTAAAGGGTCATGCCGGCTGCCAGTTGCTCCAGATCGTCGGCAAACATCCGCGATAGGCCGAGCGAGGCCGCGAGCAGGCCGGACGCCTCGGGAACCAGATCGAGCCGGTCGGTATCGGCCGCGCGAACGATCAACGCCAGATGCTGAAGTGCTGGAAACGACAGGCCGAACTCCGCGATCATCGTATCGAAGGTGCAGCCCTCGCCACGATGGCTCCAGAAGACCCCCTCCAGATCGAACGGCGTCGCATTGAACCGCTCGGCAACGGCCTCGACCTCGGACGGGGCGACGAAGAGAAAGGATGCGGCGGGATCGACAAAGCGGCGGATCAGCCATGGGCAGGCGATGCGGTCAATCTTGGGACGGGAGCGCGTTACCCAGACCGAACCGCCGCCGGCATTTCCGCCCGGTATCGCGGCGGCAGGGACAAGCGGTAGTCCCGTAGCTGTCCAGGCTTCAAGCCCGCCTTCCAGGCTTTCCGCCTGAGCGCCGGCGTTTCGAAGCCAGGCGGCAACGCCTTCGCTCAGCTTCTTGCCCTTCTGGCAAACCACCAAGACCCAAAGGCCGCGATACTCCGCCGCCCACTGCGGGGCGGAGGCAAAAGGCCGGCGCGCGGATGCAGGAACAAGGAACGGCAGTGCCGCGAAATCGTCGTCGTCGCGCACGTCAATGACGACCGGTCCTTTTGGAGTTCCGGTCAGACGGGCGAGTTTTTCAACGGAAATGGAATTGTACGATGCCATGATACGTCCCTTTTTATGAAGAGTGGACGCGAAATTCTGGCATGACGCCTGGTGGGGCGATCGCAGACCCCATGGCGACCGTTAAACAAAAAATAGCAAACCGAGTCAATCAGCGTCTCGATGAAAAATTCACGCTGTCTTCTTCTTGACTCACAAGGAAGCCATCCTTATCTCCAAGCCGCTAGCACTCAAGCAATAGGAGTGCTAACATCCATCCATCGGATCGCAAAGACGATCCGTGAAGTCATTTGATCGAGGGATTAGACAATGACAAGCACCAATTTCCGCCCGCTGCACGACCGCGTCGTCGTACGCCGTATCGAGGCTGAAGCAAAGACCAAGGGCGGCATCATCATTCCGGATACCGCCAAGGAAAAGCCGCAGGAAGGCGAAATCGTCGCTGTCGGCACCGGCACCCGTGACGACAAGGGCGCTCTCATCGCGCTCGACGTCAAGGCCGGCGACCGTATCCTGTTCGGCAAGTGGTCGGGCACCGAAGTCAAGCTCAACGGCGAAGACCTTCTGATCATGAAGGAAGCCGACATCATGGGCGTCATCGGCTGATCCAGCCGGTTTCCACCTTCTCCACTTTCCATAAAACCAATTGGGCACCAGCCCGGGAGTTTTTAACATGGCAGCCAAAGAAATTAAGTTCGGCCGTACCGCGCGCGAAAAGATGCTGCGCGGCGTCGACATCCTCGCAGACGCAGTCAAGGTAACGCTCGGTCCGAAGGGCCGTAACGTCATCATCGACAAGTCCTTCGGCGCACCGCGCATCACCAAGGACGGCGTTTCCGTCGCCAAGGAAATCGAACTCGAAGACAAGTTCGAAAACATGGGCGCGCAGATGGTCCGCGAAGTTGCTTCGAAGACCAACGACATCGCCGGTGACGGCACGACGACTGCGACCGTTCTCGCCCAGGCCATCGTTCGCGAAGGCGGCAAGGCCGTTGCAGCCGGCATGAACCCGATGGACCTGAAGCGCGGCATCGACCTCGCAGTCGCAGCCGTCGTCAAGGACCTCGTTGCCAAGGCCAAGAAGATCAACACTTCGGAAGAAGTGGCCCAGGTCGGCACGATCTCTGCCAACGGCGAAAAGGAAATCGGCCAGTACATCGCTGAAGCGATGCAGAAGGTCGGCAATGAAGGCGTCATCACGGTTGAAGAAGCCAAGACTGCCGACACCGAACTCGAAGTCGTCGAAGGCATGCAGTTCGACCGCGGCTACCTCTCGCCTTACTTCGTGACCAACCCTGAAAAGATGGTTGCCGAACTGGAAGACGCTTACATCCTTCTCCATGAGAAGAAGCTTTCCAACCTGCAGGCGATGCTTCCGGTTCTGGAAGCCGTCGTTCAGACCGGCAAGCCGCTCCTGATCATCTCGGAAGACGTCGAAGGCGAAGCCCTTGCGACTCTCGTCGTCAACAAGCTGCGTGGCGGCCTGAAGATCGCTGCCGTCAAGGCTCCGGGCTTCGGCGATCGCCGCAAGGCCATGCTCGAAGACATCGCCATCCTGACTGGTGGCCAGGTTATCTCCGAAGACATCGGCATCAAGCTGGAAAACGTCACGCTCGAAATGCTCGGCCGTGCGAAGAAGGTTTCGATCTCCAAGGAAAACACCACCATCGTTGATGGCGCTGGCAAGAAGGCCGAAATCGAAGGCCGCGTTGCCCAGATCAAGGGCCAGATCGAAGAAACCACATCCGATTACGACCGCGAGAAGCTGCAGGAACGTCTTGCCAAGCTCGCTGGCGGCGTTGCCGTTATCCGCGTCGGCGGTGCAACTGAAATCGAAGTCAAGGAAAAGAAGGACCGCATCGACGACGCGCTGAACGCAACGCGCGCTGCCGTTCAGGAAGGTATCGTTCCAGGCGGTGGTACTGCCCTGCTTCGCGCTTCCGTCGTCCTCGACATCAAGGGCGCCAACGACGATCAGAACGCCGGTATCAACATCATCCGCAAGTCGCTTCAGTCGCTGGTTCGCCAGATCGCTGAAAACGCAGGCGACGAAGGTTCGATCATCGTCGGCAAGATCCTCGAAAGCGACACCGACAACTTCGGTTACAACGCCCAGACCGGCGAATATGGCGACATGATCGCCATGGGTATCGTCGATACGGTCAAGGTCGTTCGCACGGCTCTGCAGAACGCAGCTTCGGTTGCTTCGCTGCTGATCACGACGGAAGCCATGATTGCCGAAGCCCCGAAGAAGGACTCCGCCGGCGGCGGCATGCCTGACATGGGCGGCATGGGCGGCATGGGCGGCATGATGTAATAAGGCTTCCGCCTTGTTACGAATGACAACCTTCCGGACATCCGGAATTGAGAGAGGGCGGACCGCAAGGTTCGCCCTTTTTCCGTCCAACCGCAGGCGGACGGCCAGTGTGGAAAACAGCCAGTATACGGTTCGCCACCGGGAGTTTGCGAGGCATGTTGTGATTGCACCGGGTGCAATCGCCTGCAATCGGGAATATTTATCTCGGGCCGCAAAATATTTGTCAAAACCCCATTGAAGCGGCAGGAAAAGCAATTATAACAGCGCACCAAGTGAACCACAGATTCACAGGGATCCAAGCCCGGAAGAATTGACGACACACTATATCAATTTTTCCACATTAACTGTTTGCCCAATAACCTTTTGATCCCTGACCACAAAGCCTATAGATTTTCCTCGCATACAATTTGTTTTGTCTTGCCCAGACAAGCAGCAAGACCTTGAAGTTGAGCTTTATATCTGTTGCAACAAGTTGGGCCCCTGGATTTATTTGAGGCGCCGCACGGCTATGCTGCAAAATAGAAATTGTTTCTTGTGAACCGTGAGCGGGAAGAGACGAATGAATTTCGTACTTTGTGCACAGACCGGGGCCGGCCTTGTTTAAGATTGCAAGAACGGGCGCTTCCCGGACACCCGGAGCAGATTCCTTTGCCATCGGCGAACGCGGGCAGGAACTGCTCAGCCAGTTCTGTTTTTCCGAAGGCTGGTCCGGTGACCTGTCGAACGGGCTTTTCCGGCTGGGCGAACGCGCCGCGGCCATGCACGGCCTGAATGAGGCCGAATGCGGCCTGCTCAATCTGGTTCGCTGCTACGACACCACCGATCGCAATCACGTGCTGGCGCTTTTCGAACAGGCAGCGACGACCTCGTCGTCTTTCTGTTTTTCGACGACGATCATCCTGGCTTCGGGCCAGAAGCAACCGGTCTTCTGCGTCGGTGAATCCGCAGGGCTGGAACAGCGCTATTCGGGATCGATGCTCGGTGTCTTCTTCTTCCCCCGGTTCCAGCTGGAAACCAAGGGGCGAACGTTCAACCACCATCATCAATAGGGAATGGCTGCCGGCTATGGCAGCAGCGTCTTCAGGTCTGTCTGCGGATCGGCAAGCAGGCTGCGGTCCGGCGTCAACCCGAGATCAAGCAGCTTCTTGCCGGTGACATAGGCCTTGGCATCGTTGAGCGCATCGACGGCGATCAGCTTGCCCTCCATGAAATACCAGACCGAAATGCTGCCTTCGCGCTGCCCCTTGCGCACCACCGTCTCGTCGTGACCAAGACCGAAACCGGCGATCTGCAGTTTGACGTCATACTGATCCGACCAGAACCAGGGCTTTGGCTCATAGGGCGCTTCGCCGCCAGCTAGTAGCGCTGCCACAGCCTCCGCCTGATCGACGGCGTTCTGCACCGATTCCAGCCGGACGCGCATGTCCTTCCAGGGCAGCAGGGCGCAATCGCCCATGGCATGAATGGCGGGATCCGACGTCCGGCCGAAACAATCGACGACAATGCCGTTGGCAACCTCCAGATCGGCGGCGTGCGCCAGCGCATCATTGGCGGTGACGCCGATACCGACGATCACCAGATCGACCGGGATGGTAGAGCCGTCGGTCAATTCCGCCGATGTCACCCGGCCATCGGTGCCGACCAGCCGGACAAGGCCGGTGCCTTCACGGATATCGACGCCGCGCGATGTATGGATGTCCTTGACGAGATAGGAGGTCGCCACCGACGCAACGCGCTGCAGGATGCGGTCGGCCATCTCGATGACGGTCACGTCGAGCCCGCTCGAGCGCGCCACGGCCGCCGCTTCCAGGCCGATGTAGCCGCCGCCGATGATCAGGGCGTGCTTGCCGGGTATCATTTCCTCGGCAAGGCGGTCGGCATCGGTGAAATCGCGCACCACGAACACACCGTCGAGATCACCGCCGACGCTGGCCGGCAATTTGCGCGGGGTCGCGCCGGTGGCGAGCGCCAGCACGCCGTACTCAAGCGTCGAGCCGTCGCTGAGCGTGACCGTCTTTGCGCCGCGGTTGATCGCCGTGACCGCAGTTGACAGGCGGACATCGATATCGTGCTCGCCGTACCAGCTTTCCGGCCGGTACAGCAGCCGGTCGAGATCCATTTCGCGCAGCAGATATTTCTTCGAGAGAGGCGGGCGCTGATAGGGGTGGCTGGCTTCCGCCGCAACCATCGTGATCGGCCGCTCGTCCTTCAAGGCCCGCAGCTTAGCCACCAACGCAAAAGCGGCCTGACCGCCGCCCACAACAACTAACCTGCCTGTCACGTGTGTCCACCCGTCGAGAATGCTTCTTTTCCTCAGACGTAGCCTGTCCGCCCAAGTGCCGTCAACATGAGTGCCGTCAACTCGGGCGGACATGCGGAGGCGCGCTCAGTCGCGCCTGGGGATTTCCATGCCCTTCTGGGCGGCCGGACGGGCAAGGCCGCGATCGGCCCAGGCCATGACATTCGGGAAGCTCGCATAGTCCAGCACGTCGGCACCGCCATAGAATTTGCGGGCGCCCTCGATCCAGGGATAGGTGGCGATATCGGCGATGGTATATTGATCGCCCATCAACCACTCACGGCCTTCGAGCCGCGCTTCCAGGACGCTCAAAAGCCGCTTGGCCTCATCCCGGTACCGCTCCATCGGATAGGAATTGTTGGCGACCTTGTCGGCGGCGAACTTGAAGAAATGGCCGAACTGGCCAAACATCGGCCCGACGCCGCCCATCTGGAACATCACCCAGGCGAGCGTCTCATAGCGCCCGGCCGCATCCGTGGGGAGAAGCTTGCCGGTCTTTTCAGCGAGATAGACGAGGATGGCCCCCGATTCGAACAGCCCGATCGGCTTTCCATCAGGCCCATTGGGATCGATGATCGCCGGGATGCGGCCGTTGGGATTGAGCGACAGGAATTCCGGCGTCTTCTGATCGTTGGTGCCGAACGAGACCAGATGCGGCTCATAGGGTAGACCGAGTTCTTCAAGCGCAATCGAGACCTTCACACCATTCGGCGTCGGCAGCGAATAGAGCTGGATGATATCGGGATTTTTAGCGGGCCAGCGGGTGGTGATCGGAAAAGCACTGAGGTCGGCCATAAGGAACTCCTTGGGGTTGGAGTTCGAATGTAAGACAGCCGTGCCCAGATTGTCAGGGTGGCGAACAGAATTTTGGGTGCCTGTATCACTGACAGCCAGATTAGGCGGCAGCCCCCTGCACCGCCGCGATGATCTTTGCCACCAGCGGATCATCCGCATGCTCTGCCTTGCGCGCCCGCACCAGACAGGCCTGCGACCGCAGCATGATGCCATCCGACAGGATTTTCAGGTGGTTGGCCTTCAGCGTCGAACCGGTCGACGTGATGTCGACGATGATATCGGCCGAACCGGAAGCCGGGGCGCCTTCGGTGGCCCCTAAGCTTTCGACGATGCGGTAGAGCTGGATGCCGTGCTGGGCGGAAAAGAACTGCTGGGTCAGGCGCCAGTATTTGGTGGCGATCGCCAGCCGGCGGCCGTGACGGGCGCGAAAATCGGCGGCGACGTCGCCGAGATCGGCCATGGTATCGACATCGAGCCAGATTTCCGGCACCGCGACGACCACATCGGCGTGGCCGAAGCCGAGCCGGGCGCAGAATTCGACGCGGGCATCGGCTTCCGAAAGCCCCTCGCGGATCAGGTCCTCGCCGGTGACGCCGAAATCGATCGAGCCCAAGCCGATCTCGCGGGAGATTTCAGACGCCGAGAGGAAGGCGATCTCGACATCGTCGAGACCTTCGACACGGCCGCGATAGGAGCGTTCATTGCCGACCGCGACGATCTTCAGTCCCGCTTTTTCGAAGATGGCGGAGGCATCGTCCTTCATCCGGCCCTTGGAGGGCAGCGCGATGGTGATGGTCATTGGGCCGCCTCCCCTTTTTGTCCCTTTGGCCCTTGCGGCTGGGCCAGCGCCTGCTCCATCCGGTCGAGCCAGAGGGCAAAGCCGACGGCCGGAATGCGTTCCTGCGCGCCGAGCAGCGTCATCAGCCGGTCGAAGCGGCCGCCACCGGCGAGAACCGCCGGGGAGCCCTCGATGACGATCTCAAAGACCATGCCGGTATAATAATCCAGCGGGCGGCCGAAGGCGGCGCGGTAGGTGAGCGCCTTGGCATCAACACCGGCATTGCCGAGTGCCGCGACACGCGCGTCAAACCGCGACAGGGCACCATCGAGCGTCAGTTCGGATTTTTCCGCAAACGCGAAGAGCGCAGCAGGCGCGTCGGCAAGCGGCATGTTCAGCGACAGGAATTCGCGCAGCACGGCAAGCGTGCGGCCATCCAGCGCGGTTTTTTCCAGCGCCCGTTTTTCCTTCAGCCGGGCTGCGATTTCCTTCGGGCTGCGGCTGGCATTGGTGGAATAGCCGGTCGCTTCCATCGTCTCGTCGAGATGGGCAATCAGCGTGGCATCGTCGCCCGACGCCAGCAGCGCCTCGATCTCGGGGCTAAGCCCCGTCACCGGCTGCGGGCTCGACAGCCGCGTCAACAGGGTGTCGATCTGGCTCGAATTGCCGAAGGCATGGATCAGGCGTTTCTGCCAGCCGGCGGGCAGGCCGCAGGCGGCGACGACGGCCTCGAACACCGATTGATCGCCGAGCGTTACGTTGAGCTTCTTGCCCGGCAGGCGTGCGGAAAGGATCGCGATGGCATCACCGATGGCACGGGCGTCGGCGCCCGCCACATCGGTCTCGCCCAGATCCTCGATACCGGCCTGATAGAATTCGTTGGCCCCTTCCCGCCGCTGGCGAAAAATTTCGCCGAGATAGGAATAACGCTGCGGCGTGCCGGTGGCGGTCTCGATATGGCGCAGGCAGACGGGAATGGTGAACTCCGGGCGCAGGCACAGGCTCTTGCCGGTCTCGCTCTCGGTCATGAAGATGCGGCGGCGCAGGTCTTCCCCGGCCATGTCGAGGAACGGCTCGGCCGGCTGGATGACCGGCGTATCGACACGCAGCGTTCCCAACCGCTCGAAATCGGCCAGCAGGTCAGCGGCAAAGGCTGGAAGATTGATCAGGGGCATGAACCGGCAGTTATCCTTCAAGGCGCCAAAGGTTGGATCAGCTCGATGCGGTTGCCGAACGGATCATGGACATAGACCCGCTCATATCCTTCAAGCGGCTCATCTTCAACAACCCGGCAGCCCGCGGCATTGAGGTTTTTCACCAAAGCCGCGACGTCATCGACCAGAAAGGCCGGATGCGCCTTGAGCGCCGGGCGAAAATCCGCCTCGACGCCCAGATGCACCTTCAGCGCGCCGGTTTCGAACCAGCAACCGCCGCGCTTAGCCAGATTGGAAGGTTTTGGCCGTTCCAGGATGCCGAGCAGACCGGAATAAAAGGCGCGGGCCTGATCTTCGCCGCCCACCGGCATGGCGAGCTGGATGTGGTGGATGGAGAGGAGCGCTACCATGGGCGATCGTTTCCCGGAAGGGCGCCGCAGATGCCCTCTTCTCCCCAACGGGGAGAAGTGCCGAGCGAATGCGAGGCGATGAGGGGGCGGTTCGGCATACTCAGAAGCTGTGGCTCCCCCTCATCCGGCGCTTCGCGCCACCTTCTCCCCGCTGGGGAGAAGAGGGAGACCACAGCCAGCTCCGAAGTTGGAACCACTCTCCTCAAGTTCAAACGTCCTTGTTGGCCCGCGCCCGGTCTTCCGCCTGCGCCGCCAGCATTTCGCGCACCTTGGCCACGAGGTCCGCTTCCGGCACCGAGACCTGCGCGACGCGAGCTTCGCGCCATGCCACGTTGTCCTCGATCTCGCCGGACAGGCGCTTGCCTTCGATCAGGTCCTTGATCTGGACAACCCCTTGCGCGCGCTCGTCGCCGCCCTGGATGATGGCGAGCGGCGAGCCGCGGCGGTCGGCATATTTCAGCTGGTCGCCAAAGTTCTTCTTGTTGCCCTGGTACATTTCGGCGCGGATGCCGGCGGGGTTACCATTTTCATCCTTGGCATTGCGCAGCGCTTGCGTAAACTGCTGGTATTTGCCGAGGCTTTCGATATCGCGGTCCATGACGCAGACGACGACCGGGGCGATGACCTCTTCCATGCCGAGCTTGCCAAGGTTCTTCAGCGCCGTCATCAGGCGCGAGACGCCGATGGAGAAACCCGTCGCCGGTACCGGCTGGCCCATGAAGCGGGAGACGAGGCCGTCATACCGTCCTCCACCGCCGACCGAGCCGAAGACGACCTTTTCACCCTTTTCGTTGGTGACGGCGAACTGCAGTTCGGCTTCAAAGACGGGGCCGGTATAGTATTCGAGGCCGCGGACGACGGAGGGATCGATCTTGATGCGGTCCGGGCCGTAGCCGGCAGCCCTGACTATTGGCTCAAGCTGTTCAATTAACTCACACAAACCATCGTCATATGGCAGGTGCGACAGACCGCCGTCTGAATCAGGCACTCCCCCAGTCAACAGCGTGAGGTTGTCAAGCGCTTGTTTTAGTTCGGCTACATCATTCGATGTAATAACAGGCACGAGTCCCGCAATAATTTGGTCGCTGAGGCCAGCGCCTTGGGTAAAATCTCCAACGCCCTCTTTTCCTCCGTCCCAACGACCCTGGCCAAGGCGTAACTTGACACCTTCAACTCCGAACTTATCCAGCGTATCAATCGCCCGCAGCACCGTCAGCCGCCGCCCTGCATTCTCGTCACCACCAAGCCCGATGGCCTCAAGCACGCCGTCCAAAACCTTGCGGTTGTTCACCCGGATCACATAGTCGCCGCGGGCAATGCCCAGCGCTTCCATCGTATCGGCCATCATCATGCACATTTCGGCATCCGCCTGGACGCCGGCGGCGCCGACCGTATCGGCGTCGAATTGCATGAACTGGCGGAAGCGGCCGGGGCCTGGCTTTTCGTTGCGGAAGACGTAGCCGGCGCGGTAGGTGCGGTAGGGCAGCTGGATATCGTTGAAATTCTCGGCAACGTGGCGCGCAAGCGGCGCCGTCAGGTCGTAGCGGGCGCTCATCCACTGCTCGTCGTCATCCTGCAGCGAGAAGACGCCTTCGTTCGGGCGGTCGCTATCGGGCAGGAATTTTCCGAGCGCGTCGGTATATTCGAACAGCGGCGTTTCGACCGGATCGAATCCGTAGCGCTCGTAGACTTCGCGGATCTTTGCGGTCATCTCGTCGACGGCGCGGATGTCGGCTGCGGAGCGATCGACGAAACCGCGCGGCAGGCGGGCTTTCAGCTTCTGTGGCTTCTTCTTTTTGTCGTTCATGGCAAAAGCACTTTCAGCATCGATCGGTCACGCCCGATCCGTCATCGGAATTGGCGCTTTCCCTATCCGATCAAGGCCGAGGCGGCAAGTCTTTGCGCTGATGGCACGGGTCTAAAGCGGCCGCGACAGGGTATCCCAGGTGTGAATGATAGTGCCCTCGCTCATCGGCGCCTCAGCCGCAGGAATAAGGATCGAATGGGTATCGCCGCGGATGACGCCCTTGACTTCCGACTGGAAGCTCATCCGCTTGAACTGCACGAAACCGCCGGGAATGGTGGTGACCGACATGGCCGCGCCGCCGTAGAAATCGATGCTGGCCAGTTCGCCGGATTTCAGGCTGGCGACAACAGCCCGATCCTCGATGAAATCGTGATACAGCCCAGTCATATAGCGGCGGATGCCCTTGCCGACCATTGCCCGCATCAGCGGCGTGTCGATGAATTCCTGCCGCGAGCCGGCGAGATAGCGGATATCCTCCCCTTCCCACAGATTGCGGCTGTCCCTGGCCGACAGGATCGATTGCAACAGCACCTTTTCCGTGTGCGCATCGGCGCGGCGCAGGAAATCGACGATGGCACCGGTGGCGCGCAGGTCCGGCGTGCAGATGCCGCGCTCCCAGCGGGAGACGGTCGGCAGCGAAAAGCCCAGTTTCCAGGCAATGTCGCCCTGTGTCAGCCCGGCCTTCAACCGGTAGGCCTGCAATTGCCGGATCAGATCGCCGCGAATGAGATTCATAGATCGAGACTTTTTCTAAAATCTTGAGTTGCATATTTACAGAGACAATCACTCAAGGGAGAGTCAATGATCAATTGCCGCCGTTTCGGCGAAACCTTTTGTCGACTATTTTTTGAAACCATAAGGAACAATTTCTACTGGCTGCAACGCGGTGGCGCCCTATGAGATCAGCGCTTTTCCGGCTACCGGTAAAGCGCTTTTTGGTGACGATGCCGAACTTGCTGCGGAAAGTGTCTCAGACTTGAAAATGCCGTGCACAAGCGGCCCTTGAAACGGAAGAGCATGCTCAGATACGTGAGACCCGGTTTCGGTACCATCCTGCCAGAGGACGTACGCGCCCATGAAGAGTGGATCGCGGACCTGACTGGCCATGACTATGTCATCGAAGGCTGGCACTGCGATCTTTCCACCGGCATCTTCTCGATCGGCAAGACGGCGCAGCATTTTCATGCGCTTGAGCAAAACCTCTGCGGGTTACTGGATATCATCCGTGCATACGCGGAAAACCATCGTAAGATCGTGCTGAGCATTCTGGAAGAGGCAACGTCCGCGGCATCATCCTTCTGTTATTGCACCGATGTCACGGATGCCTCGGCCGGCCCTCTCTACTGCATCGGAACATCGACGATCGACACGGCGGCCGCCTCCGGCCGCATGCAGGGGGTCTTTGCGTTTTCAAGCGGGGAGCGCTGAGCGAGCGGCTGTTCTGAAAGAGGCCGCGCCACCCGCCTTTTCTTCGACACCAACAGCCCCAATGTTTGCCTCATGCGTATCGCCATCCTCACTCTTGCCGTCTTCTGCGCCCTGATCAGCGGCTGGACGGCAGCACTTGCCCAGGTGCAGGATCTGGGAGGCAATGCGATCGGCCATCACGGGCAGACTGTGACCCATCACGCGGCCGCGGCCGATGCAGGCGGCATTGCCTGTACGGCCGCGCAAACCTGTTCCCATCAGCCGAAGATGGTGCATCCGATCGCATGCTCGGCCTGTTTTGCCGTGGTTCTCGATACTGCCGGTATCGACCGGATCGAGCTTCCCGTTGGGACTGTCCCTCCCGCCTTGCAGAAACCAATGCTGGCGACGGTCCTCAAGCCCCGCTTCCCGCCTCCCAAGAGCTCCCTGTCGTTTTCCTGAACGCGGGCCAAAAGCCTGCACATTGCGATTCCAGACATGAAAGAGAGCACACGATGTCTCTGAGAACGATCACGGCTGCAGCATTGCTGGCCATCGCCTTCACCGCCCCTCTTGCCGCCCAGGAGACGGATCACAGCACGATGGACCATGGTGCCATGACAATGGACGACACGGTGCAGCCGAAGGGCGATACGGGCCCTTCCAGCAAGGCCTTTGCCAGCGCCAACGCCAAAATGCACGGCGGCATGGACATTGCCTATACCGGCAATGCCGATGTCGATTTCGTGCGCGGCATGATCGCCCATCACCAGGGCGCGATCGACATGGCGAAGATCGAGCTTGAATATGGCAAGGATGCCGGACTGCGCAAACTTGCCGAAGGCATCATCTCCGCCCAGGAAGCGGAGATCAGGACGATGACGGATTGGCTGGCCAGGAACGGCGGCTGATTCCTGCCAAAATGTGGCGCCGGAGCCAGTCTCCGGCGCCTACCGACCCTTCCTTTTTACTGACATTGACCGCGAACCGCGTTCAGCACATAATTTCGGTCAGTGCGTGGGAGGACGTCATGAAGGTATTCAAGAATATCGCAGGCATCGTCATCATCTTGCTGGGCGGCCTGTGGATGCTGCAAGGCTCCAACATCATTCCCGGCATGGCCATGTCCGGCAACAGGGAGTGGCTGGTTATCGGCGCCATGCTGGTGATCTTTGCCATCGGGCTGCTCTACCAGAACAACCGGCCCACAACCCGGCTGCATGGCATGCCCGACGATCTATTTTAGGTCACGTCCGTCCTGATCAGGCGGAATATCTAGGGCCGAACGAACGCCCGCCGCAGGTCTTCGATCCTGCCGCGGCAGTAGCAGCCTTCGATGTGATCGTTGACGAGGCCCATCGCCTGCATGAAGGCGTAGACCGTGGTCGGGCCGACAAAAGTCCAGCCGCGCTTTTTCAAGTCCTTCGATATCTGCGTCGAGGTCGGCGTCGTCGGGTTGGCAACAATCGCCTCCCAGGTGACGACCTTCGGCCGTTCATTGCCGCCAGGTTCATGGCTCCAGAAATAGCGCGCCAGCGAGCCGAATTCAGCCTTCAGTTCCTGCGCCCGTCTGGCATTGTTGATGGTCGAGACGATCTTACCGCGATGGCGCACGATCCCCGTATCGGCCAGGCAGCGGGCAATATCGCCGTCGCCAAATTTTGCCACCACATCGAAATCGAAGCCGGCAAAGGCGGCGCGAAATGCTTCGCGCTTGCGCAGGATGGTCAGCCAGGAGAGGCCGGACTGGAACCCTTCCAGGCAGATCTTTTCAAATAGCCTGATATCGTCGGCCATCGGCTTTCCCCACTCCTCGTCATGGTAGCGCTGATAGTCCGCCAGATTGGCATGCCAGGCGCAGCGGTCCTTGCCGTCCTCTCCGGTAATGATGCCTTTTGCCGTCACACGCTTCTCCCTGAATTCAGCAATAAATTTAAAGTGCTACAGCGACCTTTGCGCGCCATGAACGTGCCGCGCTGCCGTTTACCAATCACCAACCATAGTCCTAAAGTCGGCGATAACCCTACCCAAAGCTTTATCCGGACGGGCGGCTTTTAATGAACCGGCATTTACCATTCGGTTGCTGCCGGGTGCCACGATCTTTCCATTCCGCCAATCATTTTATTGGCGTCCATGCCGCTCGTCATCCGCCAAACCGCGGACGGCGAAGCTATGAGATATCCGGCGAAAGGTAGTGAGACCGTCCGATGATGAAGAAAACCCTGATCCTTGCCACATCCCTGTTCGTTGCGCTTTCCAGTTTCGCAGACGCGCAGGACCGGTACCAGAACCGCCCGCCGGTCGTCATCAGCCCGGACCTCACTGCCCCCTGGGTGACCCAGCTCGGCGGCCGCCCGGAGCGCGTCGTCTATCGCCAGCAGCGGCCTATCGCGGTTCAGCAGCAGCGCGCCACCCGAAAACAGTATCTGTTCCAGAAACGCGTCCAGCGCTCCGGCGCAGGGATCGCGCAGCCGGTTGCGATGACGCGCGCCCAGAAGCCTGTCCGGCAGATGGACCCGCAGTTTCTGCCGCAGACCGTCGCCTATGACAGCAAGGAAAAGGCCGGCACGATCATCATCGATACCAACAGCCGTTTCCTCTATCTGGTCACCGGCAAAGGCGAAGCGCGGCGCTACGGCGTCGGCGTCGGCAAGCCGGGCTTCGAATGGGCCGGCGCCCACAAGGTAACCCGCAAGGCGGAATGGCCGACCTGGACGCCACCCGCGGAAATGCGCGCCCGCGAGGCAGCCAAAGGGCATTATCTGCCGGCCAGCATGAGCGGCGGCCCGGAAAACCCGCTTGGCGCGCGCGCCATGTATCTCGGCTCGACGCTCTACCGTATCCACGGCACCAATGCGCCCTGGACGATCGGTTATGCCGTTTCGTCCGGCTGCATCCGTATGCGCAATGAAGACGTCAGCGATCTCTACGAGCGCGTGAAGGTCGGCACCAAGGTCGTGGTGATCTAAGCGCGTGCTTACCCGCCGGAGGGCCATAACGTGGCCTTTCGGCAACAGCCGCGGACGGGGTGACCGCCCGATCGATCACATTTGCCGCATCCGGAACCGTTAGACTTGCGTAAAACGCGATATTGAATAGCGTTTCGGTCTAGGGACTGGATGAGGGAAATAGCCTATGAAATATGCCTTGCAGACATTGGCCGCGATCGGATTTGCGGCTGCGGTTACTTTTGGTGCTTCAAGCGCATCCGCTTTCATGCCGGGTGAACCTGGCGCAAAGCCGAACTCCGGCGTCACGCTGGTGGCGATGGAGAAGAAGCCGGCTCAAAAATTCTGGCGAACCAAGGTGCGGCTGAGCACCGATGAGGCACCCGGCACCATCATCGTCGATACCAACAACAAGTATCTCTACTACATCGAAGGCCCGAACCGGGCGACCCGCTACGGCATCGGCGTCGGCCGCGAAGGCTTTGGCTGGTCGGGCGTCGTCAAGGTGCAGCGCAAGGCCGAGTGGCCGGGCTGGACGCCGCCGAAGGAAATGATCGCCCGCGAGCGCAAGAAGGGCCATATCCTTCCGGCCTATCAGGAAGGCGGTATCGACAACCCGCTTGGCGCCCGCGCGCTCTATCTCTACAAGGGCGGTAACGATTCCGGCTTCCGCATCCACGGCACCAACCAGCCCTGGACGATCGGCCTCAACATGTCCTCCGGCTGCATCCGCATGATGAACAAGGACGTGGAACACCTCTATAGCCGCGCCTCGATCGGCACCAAGGTCATCGTCATCGGCCCCGGCAACAAGCAGGGCAATGTTTCCTACAATGACCGTGGCGTCGATATCCTGCGGACGATTTTCGGGGGCTGAGTGTGAATTAGCTCTCCCCTGCGGGGGAGGATGGCCTTTTTACCTCCCCCTTGAGGGGGGAGGTCGCGACGCAGTCGCGGGTGGGGGTGACCACCGCAAAAGCCACAAGCCATTGCATATACCACAGATCACCCCACCCCGGCGCTTTGCGCCGACCCTCCCCCTCAAGGGGAGGGTGAAACGCCTGAAGGCCGCTCTCCGCCGTAGGCCCAGTCCAGCAGTTCCACCGTGTGCAGGATCGGCATGGCCGTGCCGGTGGCGATCTGGGTGATGCAGCCGATATTGCCGGTGGCGATGATGTCGGCTTTGGTCGCCTCGATATTCTTCACCTTGCGCGCCTTCAGCGTCGCCGAAATCTCCGGCTGCAGAATGTTGTAGGTGCCGGCCGAGCCGCAACAGAGATGGCCCTCGGCCGGATCGCGGACGGTGAAGCCGGCATTCCGCAACAGCAGTTTCGGCGCCATGGTGATCTTCTGGCCGTGCTGCATCGAGCAGGCTGAGTGATAGGCGACGATCAGGTTTTTCGGCTCCTGGCGCGGCAGGTCGAGCGTCGCCAGGTATTCGGTAATGTCCTTGGCCAGAACCGAGACACGCGCGGCCTTTTCCGCATAGACCGGATCGAGCCTCAGCATATGGCCGTAGTCCTTGATGGTGGTACCGCAACCGGATGCCGTGATGACGATGGCATCGAGCCCGCCAGCATCGGCAGCCTTCACCCAGACATCGACATTGCGGCGGGCAGCGGCAAGCGCCTGCTCCTCGCGGCCCATGTGATGCACCAGCGCTCCGCAACAGCCCTCGCCTTCCGGTACCACGACCTCGACGCCGAGCCGCGTCAACAGCTGGATCGCCGCCTCGTTAATCCCGGGCTTCAGCACCGGCTGGGCGCAACCGGTGAGAATGGCGACCCGGCCGCGTTTCTCGGTTTGGGCAGCACGAATGCCGGGCACGGATGCTGTGGATGCCGAGGCGATCTCCGCTGGCGCGAGATCCAGCATGACGCCGAAGGTCTTCAGGAACGGCAGCCGCTTCATCGCCGCCGCAAACGGGCGGCCGAGCCGGGCCGCCTTCAAGGCCAGCCGGAACCGCCCGGGATAGGGCAGAACCGCCGCCAGCACGCTGCGCACCAGCCGGTCCTTCAAGGGGCGCCTGTAGGTCTGCTCGATATGGACGCGGGCATGATCGACCAGGTGCATATAGTTGACGCCGGACGGACAGGTGGTCATGCAGGCAAGGCAGGACAGGCAGCGGTCGATATGGGTGACCACTTCCTCATCGGCCGGACGGCCGTTTTCCAGCATGTCCTTGATCAGATAAATCCGCCCGCGCGGGCTGTCGAGCTCGTTGCCGAGCGTCACATAGGTGGGACAGGTGGCGGTGCAGAAGCCGCAATGCACGCATTTGCGCAGGATCCCCTCGGATTCGGCGACATGCGGATCGGTTAGCTGGGCGGGGGTGAAATTGGTCTGCATCAGAGCCCCATTTCTGGCTCAAATTTGAATGAAATCGAATAGCGCACCAGTTTTAGATTAGGAACTGCCTTTGCGGCAGATATCGTTCGTTTATCGAATTCATGCGCGACAACGATTCCTTGCACCTCATTAGTCTCGCCCTCACCTAGAATATCTCCCATGTACCCCAGAATTTGACCAACAACTTTCGCGTCTGTCTTTCCGGCCTTCAATTCGATCACAACGACCGCTCCAGCCGTGTTCTCGCAAAGTATATCGATAAAACCTGTTTCTACAGATCGCTCAGCTCCGTCATCAATAATGGTTAAGTCGGCAGCTAAGGCCGCAATATTCTGCCTCAAAGCAGCCTGCATATCTCGTTCCAACGAGAGCTTCTGCTTCTCATTTGAGTTTGGCTCCACCACAAGCGACACAAGGTCAGCTCCCACTTGAGTGGTCAAAGGCATTCCATCTGTTTCGATAAGAAATTTCCGATATCGGATAATTGCATCACGATATGATTGAAGGCTGTTCTTTATGTTTCCGCTTAACTTAAAGGTTGAAGGATCAGGCTTACCTGCTTTCTGATCCGCGGTGGAATAACTTAATAGTTTTACTAACTCGTCGTACCCTCCGTTAAGGAATTTGTCGTCCAGATTACCGTAGTGGTCCTCGACCTTCGATACCCGGTACAACTGCGCATTTTGCGTGTTCGGCGCGTACTCCTGCGCAATAAGCCACTGCTTGTAGTCGTCCCTCATTGCGCAACTCCAAATTTCCCCGGATTGAATATCCCCTGGGGATCGAACTTTTCCTTGATCCGCGCCGAGAGCGCCGCCACGGGAGCAGGTTCCGGTTCGAAGGCCGGCGTCAGTGCGCGAACCGCATCGGACGCCCGCATCAGCGTTGCGTGACCACCGCCAACACCTTTGATAAACCGGCGCAGCATGTCCGCTTCGGCGTCGGCCTCCATGCGCAGCCAGACGAGGCCGCCCTGCCAGTCGTAGAAGGCATCGACGCCGGTTTGCAGCCGCAGGGCCGCAACCAGCTGGTGGCCAGCCGTTGGCGCAACGGAAACACGCCAGAGCGGTTTTTGCGTGCCATCGGCATAGGGTTTGACATCGCGGATATCCCGCCAGAGCTTTTCCGTCGCGTCATGGTCGAGCACCGTCGCCGGCGCGACCTTCGCGAAGGCGGCTTTGAGTTTTTCGGCCCGCACCGCAACGGAGGCTGGCAATCCCTCGAGGCGCAGGACCGTGGCCGCGCCCTCCGGATGGCTGCTGCCGACGAAGCGGTAACGCACGCTCTCCGTCAGATGTGCGGCACCAGACACCTCGACCGGCATCGCCAGCGCATGCGCCATGGCAGCCGCCGCCTGCGCATCGTCGAGGCCGAACGCCACGATCGTGGCGGCGGCAGGCGGCAACGGCAGGACCTTGAAGGTGACTTCGGTCAGAAGCCCCAGCGTGCCGTGCGAGCCGCAGAGCAGCTTGACCAGATCGAGACCGGTGACGTTTTTCATCACCCGGCCGCCGGATTTGATCGCCTCGCCCGATCCGTTGACGAAACGGATACCCAGCAGGTGATCGCGCGCGGCACCGGCGCTGATGCGGCGCGGGCCGGAAACGTTGGCGGCAAAGACACCGCCGATGGTCGGCTCGCCGCTGGTTCCCATGACGCCGCGATGATCCATCGGTTCGAAGGCGAGCATCTGGCGATTGCCGAGAAGTACTGCCTCGATCTCAGCCATCGGCGTTCCCGCCTTGGCGCTCATCGTCATCTCGGCCGGATTGTAGCTGACGATGCCGGACAGTTTTCGCGCCGAGAGCAGTTGCTCTGCCCGAACGCGGTTTCCAAAGCCCTTGCGCGTGCCGCCACCGGTTATCGCCAGCGGTGTTGCCTGTGTGGCTGCCTGCCGAATGATATCGGCAGCTTCTGTTTCTGATGTCGGTTCGAAGTCCATGCTCATGCCGCCGGGCGTCCTTCCAGCGGAAAGACTTTTGAGGGGTTCATGATCCATTGCGGATCGAAGGCGGCGCGTGCGGCCATCTGCTGGTTCAGATCGACCTGATTGAACTGGTGCAGCATCAGGTCGCGTTTCTCGATACCGACGCCGTGCTCGCCGGTCAGGCACCCGCCGGCATCGACGCAGAGCCGCAGAATATCGTTGCCAGCCGCTTCCGCGCGCGCCGCATCTTCGGGATCGTTGATATTGTAGAGGATCAGCGGGTGCATGTTGCCGTCACCGGCGTGGAAGACATTGGCGACGCGCAGGCCATAACCGTCGATTATCTCGCTGGTTTTCTTCAGGACATAGGACAGCTGGCTAAGCGGCACCGTGCCATCCATGCAGATGTAATCGGCGATGCGGCCGGTGGCGCCGAAGGCGGATTTGCGGCCTTTCCAGATCAACGCGGCTTCCGTCGCCGACTGGCTTTCGCGGATCGTCGCAACGCCATGGCGGCGGGCAACCTCGATGATGCTTGCGAGCATCGCCTCCATCTCGGCTTCCGATCCCTCCACTTCGACGATCAAAAGCGCCTCGACATCCATCGGATATCCCGCTTGCGCAAACGCCTCGCAGATGCCGATGGCCGGCTTGTCCATGAATTCGATGGCAACCGGGATGATGCCGGACCCGATGACTTCCGCGACGCAGGACCCCGCTTCCTCCGAAGACATAAAACCGAACAGGACGGGACGCGACCCCTCCGGCTTGGCAAGCAGACGCACGGTTGCCTCGGTGACAATGCCGAGCTGGCCTTCCGAGCCGCAGACCAGGCCGAGCAGGTCATAGCCCGGCGCATCCAGCGCCTTGCCGCCCAGTTCGATCACCGTGCCATCGAACAGTACCATCTTGACGCCCAAAAGGTTGTTGGTGGTGACGCCGTATTTCAGGCAATGGGCACCACCGGAATTCATGCCGATATTGCCGCCGATGGTGCAGGCAAGCTGCGAGCTTGGATCCGGCGCATAGAAGAAACCGTCGGCGGAGACCGCTTCGGAAATGTTTATATTGGTAACACCCGCCTGCACCGTCGCGGTGCGGTTGGCAAAATCGATATCGAGGATGCGCGACATCTTCGACAGGCCGATTACCACCGCGTCGGATTGCGGAATGGCACCGCCCGACAGCGAGGTGCCTGCCCCGCGCGGCACGACGGGAATGCCGTAGCGGCTGCAATATTTCAAAACGGCTGCCACCTGCGCCGTGGTTTCCGGCAGGGCGACGGCCAAGGGCACCTGGCGATAGGCGATGAAGGCATCTGTTTCGAACGGCACCAGCCCGCGTTTTTCGCTGATCAGGCAGCCCGCAGGCAAGATATCGGCCAGATCCTCGACGATCTGATGGCGGCGCGCGAGCACGGATGGTTTCGGCTCCAGAAAGGCAATCGTTTCCGGCATATCGGCCTCCCGGCACATTCGTTCTGCGGCGTGATTGGTATTTTTTCTTTACCACTTTCACCCAGACGCAGCAAATGCTAATCAGTTTTTCTGTTTCCGAAACAATGGTCAAGATTGATGACAAATCTGGGCGATCTTGAGGTGTTCACGCGTGTCGTATCGACCGGCAGCATGTCGGCGGCCGGGCGGGCATTGGGGTTTTCCCCCGCTGTTATTTCCAAACGCATCAAACGGCTGGAAGACCGGCTCGGCACGCGGCTGTTCCAGCGCACCACACGGCAGATATCGCTGACCGAAGCGGGACAGGGATTTTACGACCGCGTGCTGGGGATCATGGCCGGCATCGAAGAGGCGGAGGCTTTCGCCTCCGGCCGATCCGGCCAGCCGCAGGGCACGCTGCGCATCAGCGCTCCCACCTCCTTCGGCCGCATGCACGTGGCGCCGCATCTTGCCCGCTTCATCGAGGCGCATCCCGATCTCATCTTGAATATCGTGCTCTCGGACGAATTCACCGACATCGTCGCCGAGGGTTTTGACCTCGCCATCCGCATCGGCGAACTCAGCGATTCGACACTCGTTGCGCGAAAACTTGTGCCGGTTCGGCGTATTCTCTGCGCTGCGCCCAACTATATCGCGCGCTACGGCATGCCAGAGACGATCGATGACCTCGGCGACCATATCTGCCTTCGCCAGCACAATCACGACACCTGGAAACTGGAAAGCGAGGCGGGCTCGATGAGCTACAAGCCGCAGGGCCGGCTGATCACCAATTCATCCGAAGTGGTGCGTGAAGCCGTGCTGTCCGGCGCGGGTATTGCGCTGCGCTCGACCTGGGATGTCGGCAGCGACCTGAAATCCGGAAAACTCGTGCAGGTCCTGCCGGCATGGGAAGGCTCCCGCAACCTGTTCGTTTCCGCACTTTACCCCAGCCGCCAGTTCCTGCCGGCCAAGGTGAGGCTGTTCATCGATTATCTGGCCGGGCTTTACGGGCCTGATCCCTATTGGGAGCGGTAGGTTTCCGGTGGGATGCGATCCCAAAAACCGTGGCGGCGGACATGCTGCCTGCGCAAATCCGCGACATAATCGGCATGCGACATCAATCCGTCATTGCCGCCCGGACGTTTCGCCAGTGCAGAAAGCCTTGCAAGATAGTCAGCGCCATATCCATAGGCCTCAGACAGGCCACGGCCGATGATACGGTCGAGAAGCGCGCGGTAGAGCGCGGTTGCCGCCGCCGGATAATCGGCAGCTTCGAAAGCTTCGGCGGCGGGCAGAAGAAACTCGTAGAACTCTCCTTCCCAGACGCCCCAGCGCGCAACGACGTAGCGCGCCGCGAGATCAAGCCGTGGCCAGGAGAGATAGAACCGTAACGCGGCATGCGGTTCGCGGTGCTGCTCGACAAAGGCGAAAGCCTTGTCCAGCGCCTCGAATTCCTCGAAATCACCGGCCTTGGCGATGTATTCGCGCAGGATTTCTGGATCGAGCCCCTGCTCAAAAATCTTCCAGCGCAGTGCCTGCGACGACGAGCGATCCTTGAGGCCATCGAGAATGGCGGCCTCGAGCCTGTCCTTGTCCGGCAATGGCTTTACCCCGCCGCTCAGGATATCGATACTCCGGGCAAAGCCGATCCGTGATTTGCGGGGCTTGCGCACCCAGATCAGGGCTTCGGCATGACGGCCGGCGTCATACAGGCGCTCGGCTACCACGACCGGTTCGCGCAGTGCTTCCGGCAGGGCTTCTTCAATCACTACATAGGCATCGAGATCGCCGCGTGCATCGGCAATCGCGCGGCGCACGTAGACGATGGCCGGCAGAAAGGTGGTGCCAGCCGGTATCTTCATGACCGCCGCCAGCGTTTGGTCCCAGACCGTCAGCACATCCGGCGACAATGCGGCGGCGATCCGGACCGCCAGCAATGTCTTGACGCCATGATAGTCCATGCCTTGCAGACCGGGCGAGATCAGCGCCGGAATGCGTGCCTGCTGATCGGCAGGCACCAGTGGGGCCAGGCGGCCGGCGGCCTCGCAGGCCTGAACGTAGATACCGGCGATGCGGCCGCTGGAATCGTTGACGCGCTCGGCGATCCCCTCGTAGCCGGAAACGAAACGGATCAACCGTTCCAGCGCCATACCGGGATCGACTGCGCCGAATTCCTTGATGATGCTGGCTGCAATACTGTCGAGGTCGTTGCCGAAGGCTCGCTCCTTCTGCCAACGGATGCGCGTGCCGGACTTTTCCACTGCAGTGAGGCGGCTGTCGATCAGCTTGGCGACCCCGGCGGCACCGCTGATGCCGGCAAGCGCTGCGTTCAGACGTTTCTTGAAGGATGTGTTGAGGGCTGCCTCATCCAGCGCAATCTCGATCAGCCGCTCCAGACCGAGCGCCGTCAGGCCGTCCCGGTCGAGTTTTGCTTTCTTCGCCGCTTTTGCAACTTTTGCCATGGGTGTGCCGGGCCGATTCGTTTCGAATATCCCGCAATATTTAGAGACTTTCTCGGTCCTCGTCTGCATGGTGCTTGCGGATGCGCCGCACCACGAACCACATGGCAAGGACCGCGACCGGAACGAAGAAGCCGGTCAGCACGCTCGATTTGACCGGCAGACCTTCGCTTTCCAGCGCCTTGGCAAGATAGCCGAACAGACCGACGACGTAATAGGAGATCGCGGCGACGGACAGACCCTCGACCGTCTGCTGCAGCCGCAGCTGCAGCTTGGCGCGGCGGTCCATCGAATTGAGCAGCACGCTGTTTTGCCGCTCAAGCTCGACATCGACCCAGCTTCGAAGCAGCGCCGTGGCGCGCGTCAGCTTGCGCGACAGGTTGGCCTGGCGCTCCTCTACCGACTGGCAGGTGCGCATGGCCGGCGCCAAGCGCCGCTCCAGAAAGGTGCCGAGCGTTTCATAGCCAGGCACGCCGGTTTCGATCAGCGAGCGGATGCGCTCCTGGACGATGCCGTAATAGGCGCGGCTGGCACCGAAACGATAGAGGCTGAGAGCCGCGCCCGCCTCCAGTTCAGCCGCCAGAAGCGTGATCTCGGCCAGCATCACATCGGCTTTTTCGCGCGCGCTGCCGCGCATCTTCTGGGTGACGCCAGTCAATCCGTCCTCAATCCGGCGGATATCAGGCGAGAGCGACTGCGCCAGCGGCAGGCCGAGCATCGCCAGCGTGCGATAGGTTTCGATATCGAGCAGCCGCTGGACGAGCGCGCCCGTTCCCGCCTCCGTCATGCCGCGATCGATGACGAGGATCTGTGTCAGCCCATCGCCGTTCTGGCGGAAATCGGTCAGCACCACCGCCTGACCGTTCTTGACGTCGCTGTAACAGAGACTGGTCGGGTCGAACGCGCTCATGGCCGCGCGGGTTTCCTCCGAATCCGGGCGGATTTCCAGGCGGATGCCAGAGATCAGCGTACCCGGCGGCGAAAATCCGTCGCCAAAGGGATGCGCCGTCACTTCGCCGCCGAAACGATCGGGAATGACGCCGTCCCAGAAATAGGTCGAGAATTCGGTATGACGCTCCCAGCGCAGCGTGCCCTGCCCCCAGGACAAGGCATGATGGCTGGCCTCGCGGCTGGGCGGCGACACGCCCCTGGCCCGCGACAATTCCGAAAGAACCGCATGATCGACAGCAGCGCCGCCATCCGTCATGAAAGCGAGCTGGAAAATCACCCGCGGCGACGTGACCAGCGCATATGGGCGCGCGTGAATCTCGCCCAGCGCCTGCGCGCGGGCCGGAGCCGACGGAAATGCAAAACTGCGTTTGACCATGAAGCGTTTTCCCCTCTCACGCATCAATCAGAACCGTCTTATCAACAGGATGAGCAAAAGGGAAAGGACGCTTTGACGCAGGCCGGTCTTTGTTTCGGCTTCGACTGTCATGGCCTCGACTTTGAAAAGTGGCTAAGGAAATTGACCACTTTCGAACCGGTGACTAAGTTGGCGCCAAGGAGAGCTGCCGTGACAGACGACACCATCGATGCCTTTGCCCGTATTCCTCACAGCCGGACCTCCGGTGAAATCATCCAGCAGATCGAACTCCTGATTCTCGAAGGCGTATTGCGCGACAACGAGCGACTGCCGAGCGAACGGGACCTGTCGCGCCGCTTCGACGTTTCGCGGCCGATCCTGCGCGAGGCGCTGAAGGAGCTGGAGGCGCGCGGGCTGCTCGTCAGCCACCATGGCGGCGGCACCTTCGTTGCCGATGTCATCGGCCAGGTGTTTTCCAAGCCGGTGATCGACCTGATCTCGCGCCACCAGAAGGCGACGCAGGATTATCTCGAATATCGCCGCGAACTGGAAGGCATGACGGCGGAGCTTGCCGCACGCCGCGCCACGCGCTTCGACCGGGACATGTTGACGCGCATCATGGAAGAGATGCGGGCGGCGCATCTTTCCGGCTCTGCCGAGGGCGGGCTGAAAACCGATGTGGAGCTGCACAGCGCTATTGGCGAATGCGCCCATAACATCATCCTGCTGCATACGTTGCGGGCCTGCTACCGGCTGTTGAGCGACGGCATTTTCTTTAGCCGCGAGGTGCTCTTTGCAGCACCCGGAGCCGGGGACATCCTGCTTGCCCAGCACGAGGCAATCTACGAGGCGATCATGGCTGGCAATCCGGCGCAGGCGCGCGAGGCCGCACACACCCATATCGACTTCATCATCACCGCCACCCGCGATGCCGAGCGCTCCGGCGAATGGGCCCGCATCTCGAAGCTGAGAATGCAGCAACGCGACTCGAAGGCTTGGTCCTGATCTGTACATAAGAAACATAAAAGACACGGATCAGGCAATTTTCTGTACTTATCTCGCCAATGCCGCAAACATGCCTTATAAGGGCGCAACCGGCACATTTCGGTGGCGCAATCTCATTAAATTGCCCGTCTTTCGCTTTGCTGCCCCCCTTCATTGGGAGCGCCGCGATAACTATATGTGTCTCACCAAATCTGTGCGTTTTAAAGGTCGCCGAATGCGCGCATATTGAGACGATATTGCAGACAAAATGATTCGTTTTCTGAAAGGATGCCCCGACGTTGAATATTCTGAACCGCATAGCCACGGACGTACGCCTGATGTTCCGCCGTCCGGTGCGAATGCAGTGTGCTGCCCTGTGCTACCGTTTCAAGAAGAAGAGCGCGGTGCCAGAGATGCTGCTGATCACCAGCCGCGACACCGGCCGCTGGGTCATCCCCAAGGGCTGGCCCATGGAAGGCAAGATGTGTCATCAGGCTGCCGAACGCGAAGCGTACGAGGAAGCTGGCGTCAAGGGTGAAACCGGCGTCGAGCGGATCGGCTTCTATATGTACGAAAAGGGCATTGATCAGGGCTTGAAGGTCCAGTGCATGGTTCAGGTCTACCCGATCGTTGTACTGGAAATGCTCAAGAGTTTTCCGGAAAAAGGCAGCCGTAAAATAGAGTGGGTAAGCTTCCAGGAAGGCGCCAGCCGCGTTGCGGAGCCAATGCTCAAGGACGTGATCCTGAGTTTCGAACAGCGCCTGCTTGCCACCATGAACCCGGTTCAGAAAACTGCGGCGCAGTAAACGCCCGAACGTGACCGACGACCTGCGCACGGCTTATCCGACGCTGCTGCGCAGACTTGCGGCTGGCCTGTAGAGGGCAGACTGCCTGAACTGGAGAAAAGACGGTGACAAAACCGCGCCCGAGCCTCGAAAAGCCGACACTCGACAAATACCTCGACAAGGTGACACTCACCGAGGAAGCCACGCACCATGTGCTGCGGCCATGGGCCGGTGTCGGCCTCGGGCTGCTGTTCATGCTGGTCAGCATGATCTTTGCGGCCGCCTATGTTTCCGAACAGCCGAAATACCTGATCATTCTCGCCGCGGCCGCCGTTGCCGGATATATGGCGATGAACATCGGCGCCAACGACGTGACCAACAATGTCGGTGCAGCGGTGGGGTCCAAAGCGATCACCATGACGACGGCGCTGGTCATTGCGGCGATCTTCGAGGTTGCCGGTGCCGTGTTTGCCGGCGGGCGCGTTGTCTCGACCATCGAAGGCGGCATCGTCGATGCGGCGCAGATGCCCTCCGGCGCGGCTTTTGTCTGGGTCATGATGGCGGCGCTGATTTCAGCTGCCGCATGGATCAATATCGCCACATGGTCGGGCGCGCCGATTTCGACCACTCACTCGATCGTCGGCGGCATTCTGGGAGCAGGCGTCGCAGCAGCCGGTTTTTCCGCCGTATACTGGGTATCGCTTGCCGGAGTGACCGCCAGCTGGATGGTTTCACCGATCCTTGGCGGCGGCATAGCGGCGCTGCTTCTTGCCTTCATCAAGACCTTCATCATCTATCGCGAAAACAAAATCGAGGCCGCGATTTTCTGGACGCCCATCCTGCTCGCCGTCATGACAGGGACGTTCTCGACCTATTTCGCCGTGATCGGCATAGAGAAGGTTGCGCATATCCCGATGAGCCAAGGCCTTTTGATCGGACTGGCCGTGGCGGCGATCACCATCTTTGCAAGCAGACCCTGGATCGCCCGCCAGGCTCAAGGTCTCGACAACCGCAATCATTCGCTGCGCAAGCTGTTTCAAATGCCGCTCATTCTGTCGGCAGCGCTTCTCTCGTTTGCGCATGGGGCAAACGATGTCTCGAACGCAGTCGGACCGCTCGCGGCGATCGTCGCGAACGTCAATGGCCTCGCCATCGCGCAGAACACCGTTGTTCCGCTCTGGGTCATGCTGATCGGCGCTTTCGGCATTTCCTGCGGCCTGTTGCTGTTCGGGCCGAAGCTCATTCGTGTGGTTGGCCAGGAGATCACCAAGCTCAATCCGATGCGCGCCTATTGCGTGGCCCTGGCAACCGCGATCACGGTTATAATGGCGACATCGCTCGGCCTGCCCGTCTCGACCACGCATACCGCTGTCGGCGCGGTCTTCGGCATCGGATTCTTCCGCGAATGGTACACCCGCAACTCGAAGCGGCGGCTGGAATATGTACGGCAGAAAACCGGCCAACTGGACTTCGAGCGGCGCGTACAGCATAGCCCGGAAGAAACAACCCGGCGCCGGCTGGTGCGGCGGTCGCATTTCATGACAATCGTCGCTGCCTGGGTTATCACCGTTCCCGTTTCAGCGCTCCTCTCGGCAGCGGTCTACATGGTTTTTGCGGCACTCTTCATCTAAGGACTGATCTATGCGCGCCAATTTCCGCATGCAGCGGCTTTTCATCGATGTGCCGCTCGCAAAGGGCACGATCTACGAAGCCTCGCGGGAGCAGTTCAACTATCTCGTCAACGTGCTGCGGTTCGAGGCAGGCGAGGCCGTGCTCGTCTTCAACGGGCAGGACGGTGAATGGCGGGCGGAGCTTTCGTTCCCGACCAAGAAACGGCTTTTCCTGACCGCCACCGAGCAGGCCCGGCCACAGCCCGACCCTTGCGATCTGCACTATCTATTTGCGCCGTTGAAGGTCGGCAGGCTCGATTATCTCGTCCAGAAGGCCGTGGAAATGGGGGCAGGACTGCTGCAGCCGGTCATGACACAGCATGTACAGGGCAAGATCAGCAGTCTCGACCGCGTCCGAGCCAATGTCATCGAGGCCGCAGAACAGTGCGGCGTTCTTGGCATTCCCGAGGTCGCCGCGCCACGCAAGCTGGAAGACATTCTTAGCGGCTGGCAGAAAGACCGCCGCATCATCTTTTGCGACGAAGGCGATGCCGGGCAAAATCCGCTGCCGGTTCTGGCGGCAGTGAAAGAACGGAAACTGGCGCTGCTGATCGGCCCGGAGGGCGGCTTTTCGGATAGCGAACGATCCCTGCTGCGCAGTCTCGATTTCATCACCGCCATCCCGCTTGGTCCGCGGATTCTACGGGCGGATACGGCAGCCGTGGCGGCGATGGCGGTGATCCAGGCATCAATCGGCGACTGGCAATAAGAACGATGGAATTCAAGCCGTTTCGAGGTGTTGAAAAATTGAACCGGCCTTGAAACAATTTCACTTGCACCACACTTGAAACCGGTTCAATCCACCTCCTGATGTCTGCCGTCCGGCAGGTTCCGCCCGTTCAAAAGAAGACGCCCATGGCCAGAGACACCACCGACCAGACGCCGGTTACTTCGCTTGCAGACCTGACCGGATATCTGGCAGAGGGGAACAAGCCGGAGGATCAATTCCGCATCGGCACGGAGCATGAGAAGTTTGCCTTCTTCAAGGCAGACAACAGCCCGGTTCCCTATTTCGGTGACGCCAGCATCTCGGCACTTCTCAACGGCATGGCGGAAAAGACCGGCTGGGAGCCGATCATCGACGCCGGCAACATCATCGGCCTTGCCGGACAATCCGGCCAGGGCGCGATCTCGCTGGAGCCCGGCGGCCAGTTCGAACTCTCCGGCGCGCCGCTGGAAAACCTGCACCAGACCTGCAAGGAATCCAACCGTCATCTGGCCGTGTTGCGCGAGATCGCCGAACCTCTCGGCATCCGCTTCCTCGGCATCGGCGGCTCGCCGAAATGGACAATTTCAGAAACGCCGCGCATGCCGAAATCTCGTTACGACATCATGAGCCGCTACATGCCGAAGGTCGGCACGCAGGGTCTCGACATGATGTATCGCACCTGCACGATCCAGGTGAACCTCGACTTCTCATCTGAACAAGACATGCGCCGCAAGATGCAGGTGTCGCTGAAGCTGCAGCCGCTGTCCACGGCGCTGTTTGCCAGCTCGCCCTTCACGGACGGCAAACCGAACGGCCTCTTGTCCTGGCGCGGCGATATCTGGCGCGACACCGACAACCAGCGCGCCGGCGTGCTGCCAGCGGTCTTCAATGCCGATTTCGGCTTCGAGGATTATGTCACATGGGCGCTCGATGTGCCGATGTACTTCGTCGTTCGCGACGGCAAGTACCATGACTGTACCCATGTCACCTTCCGCCAGTTCATGAACGGCGCGCTGAAGGGCGAGCTTGCCGACTGGGAACCCAACATGGGCGACTGGACCAACCATCTCTCGACGCTGTTCCCGGACGTGCGGCTCAAGCGGTTCCTCGAAATGCGCGGCGCCGATGGCGGGCCGTGGCGCCGCATCTGCGCGCTGCCGGCCTTCTGGGTCGGCCTGCTCTACGATGGCGCAGCCCTGGACGCCGCCGAAGACCTGACCCGCGACTGGACCTATGAGGATACGCTTGCCATGCGCAATGCGGTCCCGGCACAGGGCCTTTCGGCGACACACCGGGGCACGTCCTTGTTCGACATCGCCCGCGAAGTGCTGTCGATTTCGCGGCTCGGCCTGAAGAACCGCAACCGGCTGAACGGCGACGATGTGGACGAAAGCATCTTTCTTGCCCCGCTCGACGAAGTGCTCGCCAAGAAAGCGACGCTCGCCGAGGATCTTCTGGCGCTCTACAAGGGACGCTGGAACGGTTCGGTCGAGCCGGTGTTTACCGACTACCAGTATTGAGGGCTTTGTCCCGGTTAGCAAAAACCGGTTTGCACCTGTCTTTTTCCCGTTATAGTGCAACGACATGCGTCGCGCTGCCTGCTGGAGAGGATGGAAAAATGATCCCGCTTTTTGACATGATGATGCAGGCGCAGAACGGCAATGCCATGGACGTGATGGCCAAGCAGTTCGGCCTTGCCCAGGAACAGATGGCCAAGGCGACGGCGGCGCTGATGCCGGCCTTTTCGACCGCCCTCAAACGCAACACCGCCAGCCCCTATGATTTCGGCGCATTACTGAGCGCCATGTCGAGCGGCAATTATGCCCAGTATTTCGAAGATCTGGGCAAGGCCTTCACACCGCAGGGCCTGGCCGACGGCAACACCATTCTTGATCAGCTGTTCGGCTCCAAGGACATGCTGCAGGCTGTTTCCGGACAGGCGGCCCAGATGACCGGTATCGGCCAGGAAATCTACAAGCAGATGCTGCCGGTGATCGCGAGCGCGATCATGGGCGGACTGTTCAAGCAGGCTTCGGGACAGATGGGCGGGGGAATGCAGAATCCCTTTGCCAATACGCCGATGGAAGCGATGATGAAGCCGTGGCTGGAAGCATCCGGCTTTACCAGGAAGCCGCAACCGGCGCCCAATCCGTTCGACAATCCCTTTACGCAGGCGATGCAGGGTTTCTTCGGCATGGGAAAGCCTGAAGAAAAGCAGCAATCCGCTCCCGACCTGTTCGCCGCCAATCCCTTCATGAAGGCTTTCCAGGACATGATGAGCGGAAAGCCGCAAGCCGCGGCCGCACCGGAGCCGGAAAAGAAGCCTGCCGACAGCAATCCGATGGCGCCCTTCACCGAGATGTTCAACAGCATGTTCGACAGCGGGCTCGAGGCCCAGAAGGAATATCAGAAGAGCATCGACGGGCTGTTCGAGACATATCGGAAGAATAACGGCGCCTGAGACAGCGGCGGATTTCAACGTCAATTCCCTTCGCCGGTCCCCCAAAAAGAAAAAGCCCGGTACCGGTCTTGGGGACCGGGCACCGGGCAAGCAGCAGGGCAATTGGCTCTAACCCTGCGGGGAACGGTAACGCGCAGAGGCGGCTGCGCGTCCCTGTTGCGTGGAACGTTTTTCAACGTCTGAGGCACGCAACAAAACTTGGTGCTCCTGCGCGGGACCTTCCGGCCTTCAGCCCCGCGTAGTCGATGCACGCCTCAATCGAGGCGCGCCTTCCTGTAAAACGTGTTGGCCCGATCGCGGGACGCCTGCGTCAGGTGACGGCCCGGATCGTCGAAGAAGGGAGACGTCATCGCCTCGCGCACTTCATGGCGGCAGAGCCCCATGTCGAGCAGTTGATGATCGTCGAGGTCCTGAAGGCTGCCGATGGCATTCCGGTTTCGCAGCTGGCGCCATACCGACATCAGCACGCCCGTCAGTCCCGTCTGGCGGGATGTCGCGGACAGCTTCCCGGTGAGGGTGAGGTCAAGTGCGTGGTCGGTCGTGCGCATGATACTGCTCCTTTTCGCAGGCACGTCAGCGCCGCACGTCTTTCAGACGTGCAAAGGTCGCTGTCACTTTCAATTTTGCATCATTTTTTCCCAGATCGGTTCCGATCCGGGGAATGATGCAAGGGCGACCCTTCCCCCGCAGGGAGGTCGACGCGGGGGTTGGGTCGAAACTATGATGGTGGACCGGCACTGAAGTGGCTCGCCGGGATGGTCTTGGATGCGATTTGCCAGCCCAAATTCGCAAATCCTTATTGATCAGTCCAACGAATGTTTCTAATGATATCCATCAAACAATCTTATGAGTGCTCCTTTTGAGGACCAGAACCATGTCCGCACCGCTCGATATCGACCAATTGCAGACTTTCGTGGCCATCGCCGATACCGGCAGCTTCACCAAGGCGGCCGATCGCGTTTTCAAGACACAATCGGCCGTTTCAATGCAGATGCGCCGTCTGGAGGAGCGGATCGGCAAGCAGCTGTTCGCCAAGGACGGGCGCGGCAACCGGCTGACGAGCGAAGGCGACCGGCTGCTCAATTTTGCCCGCAGGATGATCCGGCTGAACAACGAGGCGATCGCGTCCTTCGACGACAACCGGCTGGAAGGCACGCTTCGGATCGGCACGCCCGACGACTATGCCGACCGCTACATGCCGGAGATCATCGTCCGCTTTGCCAAGACCCATCCGAATGTGGAGCTTTACATCGTCTGCGAGCCCTCGGTGGATCTCGCTGAAAAGATGGCCAGGGGCGATCTCGACATCGCGCTGGTGACGCACAATCCGCGCGCCCGCGCATCAGACGTGGTTCGCACCGAGCCGCTCTGCTGGGTCAGTTCCATCAACCATCCGCTGCCGGAGAATGCGCCGGTGCCGCTCGCCGTCGGCAAACGCGACTGCGCGTGGCGTCAGGCCGCCTGCTCGGCGCTCGATGCCACCGGCAAGGAATACAATATCCTGTTTACAAGCTGGTCTTCGACGGTGGTGGCCGCGGCGGTGCTAGCCGGCATGGCCGTTTCGGTCCTGCCGGAATCGGCTTTGCGCACCGGCATGAAGGTGCTGACGCAGGCCGACGGCTTTCCGGCGCTTGCACCGGTTCAGATCGGCATCATGAAGCGGCCGGGCCTTTCGCCCTCGCTGTCGAATGCGATCACCAACCATATTACCGCCTGTCTCGACAACATCACGCCGACGACGAGCACCGATGATCTGGACGGCGACATGAAGAACTTTCCGCGCTATCCGCGGCTGCGCCAGAGCCATATGCTGCCCGGCTGGTAATGCCGCCATCACAAGGCGACAAGCAAAAAGGCCGTGCTCCTTGCGGAGACGCGGCCTTTTTGTATCTGCTAATATTGATACCCGGCCATGAAACGCAGCCGTAACAGTCGTCTGCAATATAGTTTGGTCATACACAGCCCCAAAAAAGCACTGCCGGACGTTTATACGCCAAGTTGAATATATGCCCAACAGGCTGGGACGACCATTTTTGGTTGGATTGCAGGTTCCCGAAAGTAACCTTAATGCACAGGCGCAGCTTTCTGCGCCGCTTCAACGGAAAAATCCGGACCCCTTTCGGAGCCCGGATCCTCATATCGCGATGGATCGTTGTCGCTACCGAAGCGAAATCAGACGATGTCGAACCGGTCCGCGTTCATCACCTTGTTCCACGCTGCGACGAAGTCACGGACGAATTTGCCCTGTGCATCGTTCTGACCGTAGACTTCGGCCAGAGCGCGCAGCTGGGAATTCGAGCCGAAGACGAGATCGACGCGGGTGGCGGTCCATTTCAGCTCGCCGGTTGCCCGGTCGCGCCCTTCGAAGACTTCCTTGTCCGGCGAGGCCGCCTTCCAAACCGTGCTCATGTCGAGCAAATTGACGAAGAAGTCGTTGGTCAGGGTTTCGGGACGTGTGGTGAAGACGCCATGCTGGGACTGGCCGTGATTGGCATTCAGCGCCCGCAGGCCGCCGACCAGAACCGTCATTTCCGGCGCCGTCAGGGTCAGAAGCTGCGCCTTGTCAATCAGAAGCTCCTCGGCCGACACGGTGAAGCTTGCCTTTTGATAGTTGCGGAAACCGTCCGAAACCGGCTCGAGCACCGAGAAGGATTCGATATCGGTCTGCTCCTGCGACGCATCGGCACGGCCGGGCGTGAAGGGCACGGCAATGTCCTGACCAGCGCTCTTTGCCGCCTTTTCGACAGCCGCCGCACCGCCCAACACGATCAGATCGGCCAACGACACCTTCTTTCCGCCCAGATCAGCGTCGTTGAAGGCCTTCTGAACGCCTTCGAGAGTGGCGAGCACCGTCGACAACTGCCCGGGCTGGTTGGCTTCCCAATCTTTTTGCGGCGCAAGACGGATGCGTGCACCATTGGCACCGCCACGCTTGTCCGAACCGCGGAAGGTGGAAGCCGATGCCCAGGCCGTCGAAACCAGCTGGGAAACCGACAGACCCGAGGCGAGGATCTTTTCCTTGAGATCCGCAATATCGGCCGCGTCGATCAGTGGATGATCGGCATCCGGGATCGGATCCTGCCAGATCAGGTCCTCGCTCGGGACTTCCGGACCGAGGTAGCGAACCTTCGGCCCCATGTCGCGATGGGTCAGCTTGAACCAGGCGCGGGCAAAGGCATCGGCGAACTGCTCGGGGTTTTCATAGAACCGGCGCGAGATCTGCTCATAGGCCGGATCGACCCGCAGCGCGAGGTCGCTGGTCAGCATGGATGGCGCATGACGCTTTTCTGGATCATGGGCATCCGGTACCGAGCGGGCGCCCATGCCATGTTTCGGCGTCCACTGATGCGCACCGGCCGGGCTCTTGGTCAGTTCCCATTCATAGCCGAACAGGTTCCAGAAGAAGTTGTTGCTCCAGCGCGTCGGCGTCGAGGTCCAGGTGACTTCGAGGCCGCTGGAGATCGTGTCGCCGCCGCGGCCGCTGCCGTAGCTGCTGGCCCAGCCGAGACCCTGCTGCTCGATATCGGCACTTTCCGGCTCCGGGCCAACATGGGCGGCATCGCCGGCACCATGGGTCTTGCCGAACGTGTGGCCGCCGGCGATGAGGGCGACGGTTTCCTCGTCATTCATGGCCATCCGGCCAAAGGTTTCGCGGATGTCGCGGGCAGACGCCATCGGGTCCGGATTGCCGTTCGGGCCTTCCGGGTTGACGTAAATCAGGCCCATCTGCACGGCCGCGAGCGGATTTTCGAGATCACGGTCACCGCTGTAGCGCTTGTCGTCGAGCCAGGTACGCTCCGCGCCCCAGTAGATATCCTCTTCCGGCTCCCAGACGTCGGGCCGGCCGCCGGCAAAACCGAAGGTCTTGAAGCCCATCGATTCCAGCGCGCAATTGCCGGCCAGGATGAGAAGGTCCGCCCAGGAGAGCGCGTTGCCGTATTTCTGCTTGATCGGCCAGAGCAGGCGGCGGGCCTTGTCGAGGTTGACGTTATCCGGCCAGCTGTTCAGCGGCGCAAAGCGCTGGGTGCCGGAGGAGGCACCGCCACGGCCGTCGCCTGTGCGGTAGGTGCCGGCGCTGTGCCAGGCCATGCGGATGAAGAAGGGGCCGTAATGACCGAAATCGGCCGGCCACCAATCCTTGGATTCCGTCATCAGGGCAAAAAGGTCCTGCTTGACTGCGCCAAGATCGAGTGCCTTGAACGCCTCGGCATAATCGAAGCCTGCGCCCATCGGATCGGAGAGCGCCGAATTCTGATGGAGGATCTTGAGGTTGAGCTGGTTCGGCCACCATTCCCGGTTCGATGTTCCCTCGCCCGAGTTGCTGGTGAGCGACCCGTGCATGACCGGACACTTGCCCGTTTTCTCGACTTTGGCGTCCATTTCTGCCTCCTGTTTGATCTGCAATGTCGTTTTGTTCCGCCGCAACATCTCCCATAACATTCATAATTTCCAATTGTATTTAATTGAAATATCGATAGGATAAACTTATCATGATCACTATCCGCCAAATGCGCTATTTCGATGCGCTCGCCAGTGCCCGGCATTTCGGACGGGCAGCCCTGATGGTCAATGTCAGCCAGCCGGCACTCTCGGCGCAGGTCGCAGAAATGGAACGCGAACTCGGCGTCAAGCTGGTCGAGCGCGGCAAGGGGCCGACGCTCCTGACCCGGGAGGGCGAGGCCCTTCTGCCCGAAGTGCGCAAGCTGCTGGGCGGCATCGACCAGCTCTATCAGCAGGCACGGCAGGTTACAGGCGTGCTCGAAGGCAAACACAGGCTGGGGATCATCCCGACCGTCGCGCCCTATCTCGTGCCTGTCCTCATTCCGCTGGTGCGCGAGCGCTATCCCAATCTGCAGATAGAGTTGAAGGAGCTTCTGACCGGCCCCTGCCTCGACGACCTGCGCCATGGACGGCTCGACAGCGTCATCGTTGCCCTTCCGGTCGACGAGGAAAATCTTTCCAGTTCATTGCTGTTCGAGGACCGCTTCCTGATCGCCAGCACGGAGGATGAAAACACCATCCTGATGTCGCCGATGACCGAGGACAAGGTCGATGTCGAGCGGCTATTGCTGCTTGAGGAAGGCCATTGCCTGCGCGACCACGCGCTGGCCGTCTGCGGGGTCCACTCGGGCCGCCGCGTCGCCAATTATGGCGCGACCTCGATGGCTACCCTGTTGCAGATGGTCAGCCACGGCATGGGCATCACGCTCATCCCGGAAATTGCCGTCAACGACGAAAGGACCCGCAACCGCATGCGGATCGTTCCCTTTGCCGAGCCGCAGCCATCCCGCAAGATCGGCCTTGTCTGGCGCACGCGCAGCGGCCGCCAGAACGACCAGCAGGCGCTGGCCAGCCTGATTTCGGAAGCCGCCAAGCGCCTGCTGCAATAGATCAGACGATTTTGGCCTTCAGGAACTCCACCGTCCGGCTCCAGGCGAGATCAGCGGCTGCCTTGTCGTAACGGGCAGCGGACGTGTCATTGTTGAAGGCGTGGTTGACACCCTCGTAGATCTGGATGGTGAAGTCCTTGCCGTTGTCGGTGAGCGCCTTTTTGTAGGCGTCGATGCCGGCATTGATGCGGTCGTCGAGACCGGCATACTGCAACAGCAGCGCCGCCTTGATCTTCGGCACGTCTTCGGCCGGCGCTTGCGAGCCGTAATAGGCGACGCCGGCTTTCAGGTCAGGCGATGCAACGGCCAGCTTGTTGACCATGCCGCCACCCCAGCAGAAGCCGATCGCACCGGCTTTCCCGGTCGTAGCGTCATTGCCTTGGAGATAGGCGACGGTCGCAACCGCATTATCGACGGTCTGCTTTGCGTCCAGTGCCCCGATCATTTCGCGGGCCTTGTCCTCGTCGGCCGGAGTTCCGCCAGCGGGCGACAGGAAGTCCGGGGCAAGCGCCACGAAGCCCTCCAGCGCCATGCGCCGGGCGACATCCTTGATATGCGGATTGAGGCCGCGGTTCTCGTGGATGACGATGACCGCGGGCAGCTTGCCGCTCGCATCGGCCGGGCGCACCAGATAGCCCTTCATATCGCCGCCGGCGCCGGGATAGGTGACATCCTCGGCTTTCACGCGCGGGTCTGCTTCCGGGATGATTTCCGCCTGGGCGCTGTTGGCGGCAAGCAGCGGCGCAATGGCGGCGGCTGCGGCGGCCGACCCGCTCAGCGCCGTCAGCGTGCGCATGAAGGCGCGGCGGTCGAGGCTCAGATGGGTGTACTCGTCATAGGCGTTGATCATCGCCTGGGTGATCTGCGGCTTTTCCATGCTTTCCTCCTGTGGCCGGCGTCATCACGTCCCAAGGACATGCGGACGCTGTGATGGCGTTTCGATCACGACACGATCTCATTGTTGCCGATCGAGGAAACAGAATTGGGGCACTCGCGGTCTTAGACAATGATGACGCCGCACGTTGACGCAAACGTGATCCGGCCGTGAAGCACGCGGCCGGATCACGCCTGCCGCTTATTGCATGTACCAGCCGTGGCTGACGACGAGCGACTGGCCCGTCAGCGCATTGGTCTCGAAACCGGCAAACAGCAGCGCCACTTCCGCAACATCCTCGACGGTGGTGAATTCGGTATCGACCGTGCCGCCGAGCATCATCTTCTTGACGACCTCTTCTTCCGAGATGCCAAGCGCCTTGGCCTGTTCGGGAATCTGCCTTTCGACCAGCGGCGTCTTGACGAAGCCGGGGCAGATAACATTGGCGCGCACGCCGTCCGGCCCGCCTTCCTTGGCGACGACCCGGGCAAGCCCGAGCAGACCGTGCTTGGCGGTGACATAGGCCGATTTCAGCGGCGAGGCCTCATGCGAATGGACCGAGCCCATATAGATGATCGCCCCACCCTTCTGCGCCTTCATATGCGGGATGCAGGCCTTGGTGGTCAGGAACGCGCCGTCGAGATGGATCGACAGCATCTTCTTCCAATCGGCGAAGGGATAATCCTCGATCTTGTGAACGATCTGGATGCCGGCATTGGAGACCAGCACATCCACCCTGCCCCACTTGGCCACGACCGCAGCAACGCCTGTATTGACGGCGTCTTCGCTGGTCACGTCCATGGCAAGCCCCATCGCCTCGCCCGGCCCCATTGCCGTGAGGTCCTTGGCCGTCGCTTCCGCCGCTTCCAGCTTCAGATCGGCGATCACAACCTTTGCGCCTTCCGACACGTATTTCCTGGCAATCGCCAAGCCAATGCCGCTGGCCGAGCCGGTGACGATGCAGACCTTGTCCTTGAGCTTCATGGTTTTAACTCCCTATTTTGCAAGATAATCATGGACCACTTCGCCGAGGCCCAGCGTCAGGTCGGAGAGGATATGAACGGCGGATTTGACCTCCAGCACCGGCAGGTCGGCGACAGGCGCCAGCGCGTGCGGAAACAGCGCCAGAGCGCCCGGACCTTCCCACGCACCTTTCACCGTCAGGTCTTCGAGATAATAACGCACCAGCTCGCAGATGCGCGGCGTGCAATCGACATGCGGAATGATCTTCAGCATGAAGTTCGGCTGCTTCAGGCTTTCCTGCACCTTGGCCGTGTCGAGCGTGCGGTGCTTGAAACCCATCGTCGCGGTTGCCACCCGCTGGCCGCCGTAATCGAGCGTGCCGACCAGTGCGTCCTTGACCGATGTCAGCGACGGTTCGGCCAGCTTCTTCGGAAAGCCCCAGATCTCGCGGCCGCCTGCGATCGGCGCGTCGTCATTCAAGTACATCGAATGGACATAGCCGCCATGCACGCCTTCATAGGTGACCGGAATGACCTGGCCGGACTCGGTATAGTCGCCGAAGCCGGTGGAATCCGGCATGCGGATGAACTCGTATTTCACCAGCGGTTCATCAAACTGCAACGGCTCCGGCACCACGCGGCGCAGCGCCTCAGGATCGGTGCGATAGGTGATGATCATGTATTCGCGATTAACGAAGCGGTACGGCCCAGGCGGATAGGACGGGCTCGTCAACGGCATGGCGAAGGCATTGCGGACGACATCTTCGATTTTCATGATTTTTTCCCGGCTCCATGTTTTTCGCAAAGGTCGAAGACACGAATTCCGTTGGTCGGGCGGGTGCGACTCTGCCAGTCCGGATGATTGAGCGTTCTGACCACATCGTCGTGCCCGGCCTTCCAGTGCTCTTCCACCGAGAGCCTTGAAAACTCATAGTCCTTTGACGCGCTTTCATAGTCGGCATGCCGATAAATCAGATGCACCATGGTGACCGCGCAATCATTGCCGATCTTTTCAAGAAGCCGCGCGTCGGGATCATCCTTGAGTTCGTCCGGCAGTTTCGCCATCAGCCGGCTGGCCGCCATTCGGATGGACTGGAGCTTGCGGAACTGATCCGTGTTCAGGCGCGTGCGGCTGGAGAAACGGATTTCCTTTTCGCGCGCCTGAACATCGAAAAGGTCCTTTGGCAGTTGCCCCTTTGCGCTGAACAGATCGATCTGGAAGATGCAGAGATCGCTTTCCAGTTCCGGTCCACCGAGAATGCGCTGCAGGGGCGTGTTGGAAACGATACCGCCGTCCCAGTAGTACCGGCCATCAATTTCGATCGGCGCGAAGCCCGGCGGCAGGGCGCCGGACGCGGCCACGTGTTTCGGCGAAAAATCGCATACGGTGTTGTCGAAATAGTTGAAATTGCCGCTCATCACATCGACCGCGCCGAGGCTGAGACGGATGGCCCCGGAATTGATCAGGTCGAAATCGATGAGCCCGGCCAGCGTTTCCTGAAGTGGGGCGGTATCGTAGAGGCTGATTGCGGCCATCGGGTCACCCGGAATGTTCCAGGGCGCGAGGGCGCGCGGCGTGAAGAAGCCCGGGACGCCCGTCAGGGAACCGAGCACGGCAGCCGACTCGTTGAACCACTTGCGCATCACGTCGCCATTCCCGAGGAAATGCCCCGATAGACCCGACGAGACGCGATGCCAGAAGGTGCGCAGGTTATCGACACGGGCATCAACCGGACTGCCGGCGATGATCGCCGAATTGATGGAGCCGATGGAAATGCCGGCAAGCCAATCGGGGCGGATACCGGCTTCGTGCAAGGCCTCGTAGGCCCCAGCCTGATAGGCGCCGAGCGCGCCGCCGCCCTGAAACACCAGCACGGTCTTTTCCATCGGAATGGTACTCACTGACTGCGTCCCCTTCGTATGCTGCACTTGCGAAATACTAGCACTTGGAAATGACGGCGTCCCACCTTCGCAGATTAAGTTTTGGTAACAAGGAAGGTAGGAGAAAAGCCATTACCCCGCTAAAATTCAATAGCTTGATGGGCGGCATAACACCCTGCCTGCTGGCGCAATCGAATATTAATCCACCGGTGTGCGCTGCGCAACGCAACAGAATGCGACACTGCAGATCGATCAGAAACCGGAGATGTGAACCGCGAAAAGCACCCACAACACGACATTCAGCACGAAACCGGCCACGAAGAGACGCTGGCGCACCCGCAACCGGTTGGATGTTACATGAACATAGGCATGGGCAAAACGGCTGAGCACAAACAGCCAGGCAATGGCGACCACGGCATGATTGACGCCGGCCGTTATGTAGAACAGTACGCAGACGAGGAAAAAAAGGATCGGCAGTTCGAACTGGTTGATCAGATTACGGGCGACTGTCGCGCTCGGCTCCGGCTCGATGGCAGGAATCCAGAAATCGGACACCTTGGCAGTCCCGGCGCGCACGGCGCCATACCGGCGTTTCAGCATGAGAACATAGATGAGATGGATCAGCGCGACCTGTGCGATGAGCGGCCAGAAGATTGCAGTCGATGTTGGCATGATCACTCCGCCGGTTGGAACTATCTGTGTTCTATAGCGGGGATCTATAGCGGAGCGGAAGGAAATCCAGAACAGGATTGGCACCGCCTCCTCTGCATGGCGATCCATGCTTGACAGCTGTTTTATGAATGAACGATGTTCGAAAGCAGTGGATTAGCAGCGTTGCGAGAAAGAACCGTATGACCGAACAGCATGTCCCCCTAGCCCCGCTGCCTACCCATCATGCGGCCGCGATGCGCGGTCGCGACCCGCACGAACACCACCGGGTTGCGACGCCGCTCGAACTTCTGTTCGATCTGACCTTCGTCATCGCCTTTGGCCTTGCCGCATCGCAACTCGCGCACATGCTGGCGGAAGGCCACTACGCCGCCGGGCTGATGGGTTTCGGCTTTGCCATGTTCGCTGTCTGCTGGGCCTGGGTCAATTTCGCGTGGTTCGCCTCCGCCTTCGATACGGACGACTGGATCTACCGGCTGGCGACCATGGTCCAGATGGTCGGGGTGCTCATTCTTGCCCTCGGCCTGCCGCGGATGTTCGAATCGATCGATCACGGCACCAATGTGGACAATGGCGTGATGGTTCTGGGTTACGTGGTGATGCGTGTCGCCATGATTTTCCAATGGCTGCGCGCCGCACGCCAGAACCCGGAGCGCCGCGCCGCCTGCCTGACCTATGTGGTGGCGGTTTCCATTGCCCAGCTCGGCTGGATCGCGCTGATCTTCATCGATATGCCGCTGCTACCGACTTTTCTCTGCGTCATCCTGTTGACGCTGATCGAAATGCTGGGTCCCGTCATTGCCGAACGCAAGAACGGCGGCACGCCCTGGCACGCGCATCATATTGCCGAGCGCTACGGTTTGCTGGCGATCATCACGCTCGGGGAAGGCGTCGTCGGAACGGTGGCATCGATTTCCGCCATCGTCGGTGAGCAGGGATGGAACCTCGATGCCGTCCTCATCTGCATTGCCGGTACCGGGCTGACCTTCGGCATGTGGTGGCTGTATTTCCTGTTGCCGTCCGGCCAGATCCTGCACCGCTTCCGCAACCGCGCCTTCGTCTGGGGCTATGGCCACATGCTGATCTTCGCATCCATTGCTGCGACCGGTGCCGGTCTGCATGTGGCGGCCTATTACATCGAGCACAAGGCACATATCGGCCCGGTTGCCGCCGTTTTGACTGTCGCCGTGCCGGTGTTTGCCTTTGTCACCCTGATCTTCGCGCACTACGTCTACTTGCTGCGCAAGGTGGAGACCTTCTATCTCGGACTGATGATCGGCATGACGGCAGTGGTGGCCTTGGCCATCCTGTGCGCAGCAGCAGGCGTCAGCATGACCATCTGCCTGATCATCCTGATGTTCGCGCCGCTCGTCCCCGTGGTCGGATACGAGGTCAAAGGCCATCGCTATGGAAGCGCTGCCCTTCAGCGAACCTTGGAAGCCTGATGCGCAAAGAAAAAGCGGCGAAGATAAATCCGCCGCTTCTTTTCCATTCCGATTTGCTGCCGCTTACATCGCGCCCGGATAGTTCGGGCTTTCGCGGGTAATGGTCACGTCGTGGGCGTGGCTTTCACGCAGGCCCGCGCCGGAAATGCGCACGAAGGTGGCGCGCTCCTGGAAGTCCTTGATGGTCGCGCCGCCGACATAGCCCATCGACGCCTTGAGGCCACCGGCCAGCTGATGCAGAACGCCGGAGACCGGGCCTTTGTACGGCACCTGGCCCTCGATGCCTTCCGGCACCAGCTTCAGCGTGTCGCGCACTTCCGCCTGGAAGTAGCGGTCAGCCGAGCCGCGCGCCATGGCGCCGACGGAACCCATGCCGCGATAGGCCTTGAACGAGCGGCCCTGATAGAGGAACACTTCGCCCGGGCTTTCATCCGTACCGGCCAGCAGCGAGCCGATCATGCAAGCGGAGGCACCGGCGGCGATCGCCTTGGCCAGATCGCCCGAGAACTTGATGCCGCCATCGGCGATAACCGGGATGTTGGCGGCCTGGGCTGCCTCGACCGCCGCCATGATGGCTGCGAGCTGCGGCACGCCGACGCCGGCAACGATGCGGGTGGTGCAGATCGAGCCCGGGCCGATACCGACCTTGACGGCATCCGCGCCGGCATCGATCAGCGCCTTGGTGCCCCCGGCGGTCGCGACGTTACCAGCCATGACGCGAACCGAGTTCGACATGGTTTTGACCTTGGTCACCGCGTCGAGAACGCGCTGCGAATGGCCATGGGCCGTATCGACGACGATCAGATCGACACCGGCATCGATCAGCCGCTCGGCCCGCTCGATACCGTCATCGCCGACGCTGATGGCGGCAGCGGCCCGCAGGCGGCCCTGCGCATCCTTGGAGGCGTTCGGGTTGAGCTGCGACTTCTCGATGTCCTTGACGGTGATGAGGCCGACACAACGGCCGTCGCCATCGATGACCAGAAGCTTCTCGATGCGATGGGAGTGCAGGAGACGCTTGGCTTCCTGCTGATCGACATTTTCCGTGACCGTGATCAGGTTGTCGCGGGTCATCAGTTCGTAGATCTTCTGACCCGGGTCGGATGCGAAACGCACATCGCGGTTGGTCAGGATACCAACGAGACGGCCGGGAACCTTGCCGGTTGCGTTCTCGACGACCGGAATGCCGGAGATCGAATACATCTTCATCAGCGCCAGGGCGTCGGCCAGTGTGGCGTCGGGACCGATGGTCACCGGGTTGACGACCATGCCGCTTTCGAACTTCTTGACCTGGCGGACCTGCTCGGCCTGTTCGATCGGGGTGAGATTGCGGTGGATGACGCCGATACCGCCGGCCTGCGCCATGGCGATCGCCAGGCGGCCTTCCGTGACCGTGTCCATGGCAGAGGAGAGGATCGGCAGGTTGAGATCGATATCCTGGGCGATGCGGGTGGCGATATTCGTCTGCCCCGGCATGACCTCCGAATGTCCGGGTTGCAAAAGAACGTCGTCGAAGGTCAATGCCTCCAAACCGGTTGCCGTTTCGATGATGCGCGCCATGGCCAAATCCCTTCAGTAAAAGGTGTTCTCCCCGCACAGTGGGTAACAGTGCGGCGGAAGACTCGCCGCGCTGAAGCTGGCGAGAGTTTCTTGGAAGTTGGCGAGGGCTGGTAACACGGATATGACGGGTTGGAAAGTGCAAAGCCCGGCAAGAGTGCCGGGCCAGCCAAGATTCTTTTCGCAGGTGCGATATCAGATTTCGAACTGGTAGGTTTCCGGCACGAATCGATAGCCCTGATCCTGCTTCTCGATGAAGCCGACGGCCGGGAACGGCATGTGGTAGCCGACGAAGGGCAGCCGGTCGGTGGCGATCATGTCGAAGACCTGTTTGCGGGTGGCGGCGGCCTTGGCCTTGTCCATGTCGAATCGCACTTCCCAGTCCGGCCGCTGCAGAGACAGCACGAAGTGGTTTGCCGTATCGGCGGTCAGCACCAGACCCTTTCCTTCCGATTCGACCTTGAAGATCATATGACCTGGCGAGTGGCCAAAGGCCGCCATGGCGGTGATGCCGGTTACCACCTCTGCACCATCGCCGATGAAGGTCATCTTGTCAGCCAGCGGCACGACGTTCTTCAGAACGCCCTTGTGCCCGCCCTCGGCCGGGGTTCCGACGCGGGCCTCGTCCTTCCAGAAATCGAACTCGGCCTGACCTGCAATATAGCGGGCATTCTTGAAGGCAGGTGCGCCGCCTTCCATCAGACCGCCGATATGATCGCCGTGCATATGGGTGATGACGACGATGCTGACCTGATCGGGCGTGTAACCGGCGGCTGCGATCCCCTCAAGCAGATGACCGGCACCGGCCTCGCGGCCCCCCTCGCCCATTCCGGTGTCGAACAGGATAACCTCCGAGCCGGTATCGATCAGGGTCGGCGAAAAGCCGTTGACGAATTTGTCGGTGGGCAGGAAATTCGCCTTGAGCAGATCGCCGACCGCTTGCGGCGTCTGGTTGGTGCCGAAGGTTTCCTCCGGCTTTTCGCCGATGCGTATGCCGTCGCTGATGACGGTGACGCCGAAATTGCCGATCTTGAAACTGCTGGTTCTGCCTGCAGGTATTTTCATCGTGTCCGCTTTAGTGTCGCTTTGTGCGAAGGCCGCCCGCGTCATTACGAACGGTGCCGCCAGAGCGCCAGCGGCTGTCGCTCCAAATAAGGCACGGCGGCTCAAGGGAATAGACGTCGTCATGCTGTTCTCCATTTTTTTGATTGGAAGGCGGCTTGCCGGACTGGATGGCGGGTCCATCCAGTCCGGCAAGTCAACATCTAGGGCCTTGACAGGAGATGACCGCTGAACTCACACGGATGTGATCGGAAAGTGAGGGCTCCAGGACGACTTTTGCCAAAAAAGTCCTATGTTCCGCTCGCTCCGCAGTCGCGCAAGGCCGTTCGCATGAATCGCATCGTACCGATGATCCTCGCTGTTGCTCTGTTCATGGAGCAGATGGATTCCACCGTCATTGCCACCTCGCTGCCGGCGATCTCCCATGATCTCGGCGTCGGGCCGATCACGCTGAAGCTGGCATTGACCGCCTACATGGTATCGCTGGCGATCTTCATTCCCTTGAGTGGCTGGATGGCCGACCGGTTCGGCGCCAAGCGCATCTTTCGCGCCGCCATCCTCGTCTTTGTCTTCGGCTCGATCCTCTGCGCCGTTGCCGACAGCGTGCTTGCCTTCGTCGTCTCGCGCTTCCTGCAGGGCATGGGCGGAGCGATGATGACGCCGGTGGCACGCCTCGTCCTGGTGCGCTCGACGCAGCGCAGCGAGCTGGTCGGCGCCATGGCGCTGCTCACCATCCCCGCCCTTGTCGGGCCACTGGCCGGCCCGCCGCTCGGCGGCTTCATCACCACCTATTTCTCCTGGCACTGGATCTTCCTGATCAATGTGCCGGTTGGCATTATCGGCTATATCCTGTCGGGCATCTACCTGCCGGAAATCAAGAGCGACGCGCCGCCGCCGATCGATATCAAGGGCTTTTTCCTGAGCGCCATCGCCGCCTCCGGCACGATGTTCGGTTTGTCGGTGATGAGTCTTCCGGCGCTGCCGCCGCAGTTCGGTGCCGCAGCCGTCATCATTGGCGCCATCTGCGGCTTTCTCTATGTCCGCCACGCGCGGCGCCATCCCGCCCCGCTGCTCGATCTCAACCTGTTCAAGGACAGCGCTTTCCGGGCAGCCGCCATCGGCGGCACGCTGTTTCGCATCTCGATCGGCGCCGTGCCCTTCCTGATGCCGCTGATGCTGCAGGTCGGCTTTGGGCTGACACCGTTCCAGTCCGGCATGATCACCTTCGTGGGTGCCGTCGGTGCGCTCACGACAAAATTCTTCGCCAAGCGCGTGCTGATCTTTGCCGGCTTCCGCACCACGTTGATCTTTGCCTGCATCACCGGAACGATCCTGACTTTCGTCAACGGCCTGTTCACCCCGGCAACGCCTTATGCCGTGATGATGTTCATCCTGCTTTTGGCCGGTTTTGCCCGCTCGTTCTTCTTCACCAGCGTCAATGCTCTGGCTTTCGCCGATATCCCGGATTCGCAGGCGAGCAAGGCGACGTCGATGGCCGCCGTCCTGCAGCAGATGAGCCTCGCGCTCGGCGTTGCCGTCGCCGGTGCGATCCTGGAAATCGAGACGACGCTGACGGGCTCCGCGCTGGAACTCGGGGATTTCCAAATCGCTTTCATGCTGATTTCGGCGATCACGCTGACGGCGATCATTCCGCTGATCCGCATGTCGAAAACGGCGGGCGCATCGGTGTCCGGCCACCGGATACCGCAGGCCCAGGAAGCGGAGACGATCAGCGTCAAATAATGCGGGAATAGCTTATTGCGGCCGCTCGCAAACCGCCGACAGCTTATTGCCGTCGGGATCGCGGACATAAGCCGCATAGAAATGAGCGTGAAATGGCCGCAAGCCCGGTGCGCCCTCGTCGGTGCCGCCATGGACAAGCGCGGCTTGATAAAAGGCATCGACCATGGCACGGCTTTCCGCTTCGAGCGCGACCATGGAGCCATTGCCGATCGTCGCGGCCTTGCGATTGTGCGGTGTGACAACCCACAGACGGCAGCGCGTATCGTTCTCGGCCCCATAGCCGATCTCGACATCGTCCTGCTTGCGGCGCTTCAGGCCAAGCGGAGCGAGTGCCGCATCGTAGAACAGCTGCGCCCGGTCAAGATCGTTGGTGCCGATGGTGACATAGAGAAGCATGGTTCAATCGGCCTCAACCTGATCCCGCTCGTCCACCACCTCGCGCTCATCAATCTCCGTCTCGCTGTCATACAGCGAGCGCGCACCGGGCTTGCGGCCCTTGAAGCCCTTGGCGAGCAGGAACATCTCGACCGATTCGGCCCGCGAGGCCGCCGGCTTCACATGGATGACCTGCTTGAAATTCTGCTTCAGCAGCGTCAAAAGCTCGCGCTCGGCACCGCCCTGGAAGGTCTTGGCCAGAAAATGCCCGCCTTCGCCAAGAACGTCGATGGCGAAATAGGCGGCGACTTCGCAGAGATGCATGGTGCGGATATGGTCGGTCTGGCGATGGCCCGTCGTCGGTGCCGCCATGTCGGACAAGACAAGATCCGGCGTACCGCCCAGCGCCGTCATCAGCTTTTCCGGAGCCGTCGGGTCGAGGAAGTCCAGCTGCAGGATATGGACGCCGGCCAGCGGATCAAGCTCGAGAAAATCGATCGCCACGACCTTCGGATCGCTGTCGGTCGAGTTCGTCACCTTGGCGGCGATCTGAGACCAGCTGCCAGGCGCCGCACCCAGATCGATGATGCGCTTGGCGCCGGAAAGGATCTTGTGCTTCTCGTCGATCTCCAGGAGCTTGAAGGCCGCGCGGGCGCGATACCCTTCGAGCTGCGCGCGCTGGACGTAGGGATCGTTGATATGCCGCTCGATCCAGCGCCGCGACGACGCCTTCAGCTTGCCCTTCTTGACCTTCTGGCCAAGCTTGCGCCCGGTGCGGTTTCCGCCGATCGGGGGTTTTGTCATTGCGTGTTTCCTTCGTGGGAACCGTGCTGCGTGCCGCGCGGATACCGGCGGGCACGTCCGCGCCGCCATACACCGTCATCGGCCATCATGTCGGTCAAAAGCCCCTCGCGCAGGCCGCGATCGGCAACGCGCATGCGCTCCGATGGCCAGCGGCGGCGAATGGCTTCAAGAATGGCGCATCCGGCCAGAACCAGATCGGCCCGGTCCGGCCCGATGCAGGGATTGGCGGCGCGCGCGGTGAAATCCCAGGACAGCAGACGCGCCTGCATGGCCGAAACCTCGTCGTCCGACAGCCAGAGGCCATCGACCTTGCGGCGGTCGTAACGCGGCAGGTCGAGATGCACGCCGGCCAGCGTCGTCACCGTGCCGGACGTGCCGATCAGGTGAAAGCCATTCTCGTCACCGGGATTTTCCAGCGTGTGGATGGCCGGGCAATCGAAATTGGACAGCATGCCCTGAACCTCGGTCACCATCGCCTCGAAACTCGCCGGCGAGACGTCCTGGCCGCCATGGCGTTCCGACAGCGTCACGACGCCGACCGGCAGCGATGTCCAGTGGGTGATGTGATTGGCAAGACGGCTCGACCGGTTCTCGCCGATCTTGATGACGGCGATTTCCGAAGAGCCGCCGCCGATGTCGAACAGAACCACCGATTTGGTTTCGCGCCCGACCAGCGACGAGCAGCCGGAGACGGCAAGCCGTGCTTCGGTCTCGCGGTTGATGATTTCAAGCTCCAGGCCGGTTTCCGCCAGCACGCGCTCCAGGAAAGCCTCGCCATTTTCGGCAGCGCGCGCCGCCTCGGTGGCGATCAGCCGGGTCCTGCGGATGTCGCGGGTCTTCAGCTTGGCGGCGCAGACTTTCAGGGCCTCGATCGAGCGGTCCATCGCATCCTGCGACAGACGGCCGGACGCACCGAGCCCTTCGCCGAGCCGGACGATGCGCGAAAAGGCATCGACGACGCGGAACTGACCCGGGCGTGTCGGCTGCGCAATCAAGAGACGGCAATTGTTGGTGCCGAGATCAAGCGCCGCGTAGAGCGGCGAGCCCATGTCGGAGCCATACGAAAAGGCCTGGCCATTGCCGCGCCGCTCGTGAGCATTGTTGCCGGCCGATGGCCGCTCGTCGATCCGCGTGCTCGACACTGCTAACTGCGGTGGCTGTTGCTTTGCGCCGTCGCTGACGGGCCGCGTCTTTTCGCTGGCCGCAAGCGGACGGCCCTGCAGGCTGCGGCGCTGCCGGTTCTTCTTGCTGCGTTTGCGGCTGGAAGTGTCTGCGCCAGGTGCTGTGGCGACTGCCTTTGCACCTGCGGCGTCTGCACCGACGTCCGCTGCCGCAGACGGCTGTGCCTGACCGGATTTGGAACGCCGCCTGCGCTTGCGCTTGCGCACCAGTTCTCCGGTCGCATCTGTCACTTCGGGACGCCGTGTTTCTCCGTTACCAACGGAGGAACTGGCATTCGCAGAGGCTGCGCGGGACGGTTTTCCCCGCCTGCGCTTGCCTTTTCCGGAACGAGGTACTGATTGCCCATCGTTTCGGTCTGCTGCCGACGCCCCGGAAACGGACGGCTGTTCGCCGTTGTCGGGGTCTCTCACGTGTCTGTCCATTGCACCGCGCGGAACGATAGCCGCTCAAGGCGCTCTCTTGATTTTCGTTGGGTGGACTTTATCAGTGACACCCCAATTCGCCAAATTCTTTTTATACCCGGCTCCAGCGCCGCCCGATCCCGCTGACGGCAGGCTGTCTTTGAGAGTTTTTATCCGCTACGGCGGATTTTTTACCAACATCCCTTGCATCCCCCGATCTTTTGTTTATAAGCCCGCTTCACCGGCTGGGCACAAACATCGCCCAAGCAGTTTTGGGGAATAGGTTAACGGTAGACCCACGGACTCTGACTCCGTTAGTCCTGGTTCGAATCCAGGTTCCCCAGCCAATTCTCCCGAAAAGCTCTTAATTCCTTGATTTTCCCGTCGTGCCGGATATCGTTTTGGCATCATTGGCGACCTGATGCCCAGAACTGATGCCCAAAGGTGATGCCCAGCCGAATTCGGCGGGGTCGAACCTTGAGGCTTGATACAGGGTCTGTTCGTCATGGCTGTGCGCCACGAGGTCGAGAATCTCATCCGACGCGGAAACATCTTCTACTGGCGCCCCCGGGTTCCGGCCGCTTTCACTCAATGCCAGCCCGGCAGCCGGCTTTCACTTAGCCTTCATTGTTCCGATCATAAAAAGGCTCAGATCATTGGCCGAAAGCTCAATACGCGGCTGGCCGAATTGAAGACGCATTCGAAGGAAGCGATGTCCAAGCAGCAGCTCCAGAAACTGTTCGAGCATGAGCGCGACAAGGAACTCGAACGGCTCGACGACATCAACATGATGGCCCGCCGCAACGGGCGCGGCGGCGATGTCGTCGAGATGGAACTCGATCTCGAAGCAGGTTGGGCCTGCCAGCTCGTCGCGAAGTTCGGGAGCCGGGTGGAGCTGACGCTGGAGAGTGGCTGCGCTGGCCTTGCCTACCTCCTGAACAACGGCGTCCCGGCATCGCATATCGACGCTATCGGGGCGAACTACCGGGGCGAACTGGCAATCGCTCGCAGCCCTGGCTTCGAAGACGGCATCCGACGACTGATCTACAATTTCGAAATCGACGACACCGTCGCTAATCGGCAGCGTGCCATGTCAAAGATCTTCGAGGGTCGTGCCGCGGCTCTTCTCGATATCGAAGCGCGTCATGAACTGGTGGACAAAGGTCAGAGCGAATTCACAGGCGGCGGAAGAGCCGTTGCGCCCGTTCCTAAGACCCAGGCGGCCGACATCGCGGCTTCAGATCCTGCTCCTCCGGCTTCTTTCCATGAGCGACCCTTGCCGACGGCTCTGATCGCCACTCCAGAAGAAACGGAGATCACCCAGCTCGATCTGACCCCTCGCCCGGCGGTGACGAAGAAGGCCACGCCGAATGCTTCGGAGGCCGGGCAACGGGTGGTCGCCGTTTCAGATTTCGAGCAGGAGTGCGACAAGCTTATTGCCAACATGGGAGACGAATGGGAGCCAGCCACCGCGCGGGATGCAATGGCGCTGGTGCGGATGTTCAAATCGGTGCTCATCGAGCATGGCGTTGAGCATTCCGGGCAAGTTGAGCAGTACCATATCGGCCTGTTGCGCCAGCACCTCAACCACATTCCGACAAATTGGGGACGTAGCAGTAATATGCGTGTCATGTCGGCGCCGGACCTGCGTGCTGAGGGCGAGAAACTGCGCAAGGCTGCTGAGCTGACGGGCACGATTGCAAAAGTTGGTCTGGCCCCAACGACGATCCGAAAGCACTTTGGAAATTTGCAGCACTTTCTAAAACATCTCAAAGGCCACGGGTTCCAGATCGAGAGCTGGACCTTTGAAGGGCTGCGTCCGAAAAAGCCGAAGGTCGGCGAGATTCGCGGCAAGCAGTACAAGCCATCGCCGCAGGATATCGCTCCGATCTTTAACAGCCCGCTCTACGTCGGCTCACTGGGACACCTGCGCGGACAAAGGCGAGCAGCCGGACAGCAGGTCTTTCATGACTCGCTCTACTATTTGCCGATCCTGTTCACTTATCTCGGCCCTCGCCGCAGAGAATTTGCTGGGCTTCATGTCAATGACATTGCGAGAGACGGGGACGGCTATGTCATCATCCTTAGGACCAACGGAATTCGCCGACTGAAGAACATCCAGTCGCAACGCATGCTTCCCATGCCCGAAGAGATGGTTCGATTGGGCTTCATCGAATACGTCCAAGCAATCAAGAAGCTGGGATATGCGACCCTCTTCCCGGATCTCTTCTCGGACAAAACGGAAAACGATCCAGGCGACAGGTTCTACGACACCTTCGTTCCGATCATGCAGGCCGTCCTCGGCGAAAAAATGTGGGAGCGCGCCATTCATGCTTTCCGGCATGGCTTCGCAGATACTCTCAAGCAGGCTGGAGTCTCGCAAGACGTCATCGAGGACATTTCGGGGAGATTGGCTGAGGGCAATGAGACCAGCACTCGATACACCAATCCTGCTGGGCTGCCGTTGATGCGAAGCGCCCTGCAACACTATCCGATCATCTCATCGGTCATCGAACCCAAGCCATTGCAACTTCTCCCGTGGGTCGAAAAGAGGCAACCACCGCCGTGGGCACGCGAAGGCAAGAAGTGAATGATCAAGGCGGAAATGATTTCCGCCTTGATCTGCCACATGATCAGGCGGCTTCCCAGACCTGATTGAGAATTCGTGCCGCGAGCGCCGCCTTGTCCTGCGGCAGGAAACGGCCGTAGTGCTTAGGCTCAGGACTCATTAATCGAGCCAATAGCAGCATGTTGCAGCGATCATGATTGCGGATAGGAAAGTATGGGCGCATCGGTCGTATCTGGTCGCGAC
>JAESFK010000150.1_pt1 | contig 56653 bp, 58 predicted proteins | sample 9269391 | NCBI WGS metagenome assembly JAESFK01 (sample SAMN14506231, study PRJNA617097) | algae metagenome | isolation source: Drouetiella hepatica UHER 2000/2452 and co-occurring heterotrophs from... | place: Slovakia: Slovak Paradise National Park, Hrabusice, Kosice Region | collected 2000-01-01
CTCTGCCGGCGCCACCACCGCACCAAGCAACGCCCCGGCTGGCGGACCGCGCTCGATCCGGACGGCACCTACACCGTCACCGACCCCACCGGACGCACCCGCGCCACCGACCCACCCGACCAGCGCCCCGCGTCATCCCTCTGGGACCCCGGCGAGCCCGACCCTCCACCCCCCTCCAACCCGAGCCTCGTCATCCCCGACGGACCCCACTCCGCCCTCGAGTTCACCCTCGAACACGACGTCGGCCCGCCCGAACCACCCACCCGCTGCCGCATCGACCACCACACCCCGAGGCGGCCGACCACCCTGTCCTCCGCCTACGGCCGGCACCCCCGCACGCCCCGATCCCCGACCTGGCCCGACACCCCACCCTTCTGACCGACCTGCCGGGCGGGTCGGCGACGAAACTCGTTGGCGCCGAGCCGCGTGCAGCGGCACGGTGGGCCGATGAGCAGCAGCGACCTGTGGGACCGCGCGACCGCCGAACGGTACGACGACGCGTGCGCGGACATGTTCCGACCCGAGGTCCTCGGCCCGGCCGTCGACGCGTTGGCCGACCTCGCCGGCGCGGGACCCGTCCTCGAGCTCGCCATCGGCACCGGCCGCGTCGCCATCCCCCTCGCGGACCGCGGGCTCGAGGTCCACGGCATCGAGCTGTCCGCACCGATGGCCGGGCGCCTGCGCGCCAAACGCCCCGACCTGCCCGTCGTCATCGGCGACATGGCCACGGCGACCGCACCGGGCGCGGGCGGCTTCACCCTCGTCTTCGTCGTCTTCAACAGCATCGGCAACGTGCGCACCCAGGACGAGCAGGTCGCCACCTTCGCCAACGCGGCGCGCCACCTCGCTCCGGGCGGCCGGTTCGTCGTCGAGCTGTGGGTGCCGCCACTGCGCCGCTTCCCGCCGGGCCAGACGGCCGTCCCCTTCGACGTCAGCGACCGCCACGTCGGCTTCGACACCATGGACCCGGCGACCCAGCTGGGCACGTCCCACCACTACACCCACGAGCCCGACGGCTCGGTCCGCCACGGCACGAGCAACTTCCGCTGGATCTGGCCGGCCGAGTGCGACCTCATGGCTCGACTCGCCGGGATGACCCTCGAGCGGCGTGACGCCGACTGGCGCGGCACCCCGTTCACCGGCGACAGCGAGAGCCACGTCTCGGTGTGGCGCAGGCCGGCCGACACGTGACCGTCGACCGACGACGGTAGGGTCGCCGCCATGCAGACCCGCCGCCTCGGGGCCACCGGCCTGTCGGTCTCGCGACTCGCCCTCGGCACGATGGCCTGGGGCACGCGGACCGCCCCCGAGGACGCCCGCGACCTGCTGACCACCTTCCGCGCCGCCGGTGGCACGCTCGTCGACACCGCCCACGGTTACGCCGGCGGGCTGGCCGAGGACCTGCTCGGCGACTTCCTCGAGGGCCCGGACCGCGACGAGGTCGTCATCGTCACGAAGTCCGGCATCAGCCGCGCGAGCGGCGAGCGGGTCGTCGACTGCTCCCGCCGCACGATGCTCCAGCAGCTCGAGCTCTCCCTGCGGCGGATGCGCACCGACCACGTCGACGTCTGGCTCGCGCACACCTGGGACCCCGACACCCCCCTCGAGGAGACGGTCGGGGCCCTCGTCACCGCGTGGCAGAGCGGCCGGGCGCGCTACGTCGGGGTGTCCAACCACGTCGGCTGGCAGGCCGCCCGCACGATGTCCCTCCTCGAGTCGGCCGGCGTCCCGCTGGCGGCCAACTCCGTCGAGTACTCCCTCGTCGAGCGCCGCCCCGAGCGCGAGCTCGTCGACGCGGCCGGCGCCCTCGGCTTCGGGCTCCTCCCCTGGTCCCCGCTCGGGCGGGGCGTGCTCGGCGGCCGGTACCGCGGGGGCGTCGCCGCCGACTCACGGCTGGCGTCGGAGGAGTTCTCGCGCTTCGCCGGTCGGCACGTCGGCGACCACACGCGCGGTGTGGTCGAGGCCGTGCGCACCGCGGCCGAGGGCCTCGGCGTGCCCCCGGCGGTCGTCGCCCTCGCCTGGGTGCGCGACCGCCCGGGAGTCGCCGCGCCGGTCATCGGCCCGCGGACGACCGGTCAGCTCGCGGGGCTCCTGCAGAGCGAGGACGTGGAGCTGCCCGCGCAGATCGTCGACGCGCTCGACGAGGTGTCGGCCGACCACACCTGACGGCCGGTCGGGCCGCGCGAGGTCAGTCGTCCTCGTCCTCGTCGTCGTAGTCGTCGTCCAGCCCGGAGTAGATCCGGCTGCCGTCGCCGTCCTCGTCGTCGTGGGCGTCGAGGTCGTCGTCCCCGGAGCCGCGGCCGCCGTCCTCGTCGGAGTCGTCGTCCTCGTCGTCCCCGGTGTACAGGTCGAGCGGGGTCATCTCCCCGTAGGCGTCGTAGAGGGCGCCGTCGTACTCCTCGAAGGCGTCGGCGACGTCCTCGTAGGCCGCCACGACGTTGGGGTCGTCGTCACCGCGACGCGTGCTGCTCACCTCGAGGTGCCGCTCGAAGGCGGCGACGAGCCGGGCGAGTGCGGCACGCGGGTCAGCGGTCATGGCTCGAACGGTACCGGTCCTTGGGCAGAATGTGTCAGTGGCCGACTACGAGTACCTCGTCCTGAGCTTCGGGCGCGACGTGCAGCGCTCGGACATCCGGCGCGCCCTGACCGAGCACGCCGAGTACGGGCACTGGGAGCTGGCCCGGACCCGCATCTACATGGGCGGCCTGACGCGGACCTGGTTGCGGCGGCGCATCATCCGGGCCCGTCGCAGCGTCGCCGCCGACTGACCGACGGCCCGCGCGACGGCTCAGCAGGTCTCGATGAGCCGGCCGAGCACCCGGGTCCCGAAACGCAGCGACTCGGTGGGCACCCGCTCGTCGATGCCGTGGAACATCGGGGCGAAGTCGAGGTCGGCCGGCAGGCGCAGCGGCGCGAACCCGTACCCCGTGATGCCGAGCAGCGACAGCGCCTTGTTGTCGGTGCCGCCCGAGAGGCAGTAGGGCAGCACCTCGGCGTCGGGGTCCTCGGTGCGCAGCGCGGCGACCATCGCCTCGACGAGGTCACCCTCGAACGGTGCGTCCAGGGCGATGTCACGGTGCAGCACCTCGACGTCGACGTGCTCCCCCGCCAGCTCGCGGATGGTGTCCATCAGCGCATCCTCGTGGCCGGGCAGGAAGCGGCAGTCGACGTTCGCCGACGCGTGCTGCGGGATGACGTTGTGCTTGTAGCCGGCGTCGAGCATGGTCACGTTGCTGGTGTCCTGCAACGTCCCCCGCACGAAACCCTGCGCCCCACCGAGGTGCGCCAGCAGCTCCTCGAGGTCCTCGTCCGACCACCCGGTCCCCGTCAGCTCGGAGAGCCCGTCGAGCAGCGTGCGCACCGACGGGATGTACTCGCGCGGCCACTTGTGCTCGGCGATCCGCGCGATGGCCTCGGCCAGCCGCACGATCGCGTTCTCGTCGTTGGGGACCGAGCCGTGGCCCGCCCGCCCGTTCGCCGTGAGCCGCAGCCACGCGATCCCCTTCTCGGCGGTCTGGAGGAGGTAGGTCCGCTGCTCCTGGCCGTCACGGCCGGTGAACGTGACGCTGTAGCCCCCGACCTCGCTGATCGCCTCCGTGACTCCCTCGAAGACGTCGCGGTGCTCCTCGACCATGAAGTGCGAGCCCTTGACCCCGCCGGCCTCCTCGTCGGCGAAGAACACCACGACGAGGTCGCGCGGCGGCACGACGCCACGGCGGGCGAGGTCGCGGACGCAGGCCAGCATCATCGCGTCCATGTCCTTCATGTCGACCGCGCCGCGGCCCCAGACGCAGCCGTCCTTCTCGACCCCGGCGAAGGGATCCACCGACCAGTCGACGGCGTTGGCCGGGACGACGTCGAGGTGCCCGTGGATGCACAGCGCCCCGCGGTCGCGGTCCGCGCCGGGGATGCGGACGGCCACGCTGACCCGCCCCGGGTCCGACTCGTAGGTCTGGGGGTAGAGGCCGACCTCACGCAGCTGCTCGACGACGTACGCGGCCGCGGCGGCCTCCCCCGGGCCGCTCCCGTCGCCGTAGTTGCTCGTGTCGATGCGGATGAGGTCCTGGCAGATCCGGACGACCTCGTCCTCGGGGCGCAGCGTGTCGGTCATGGCGTCCACCGTAGACCGGTCGGGCGGCGCGGTGGCCGTCGCACCCGCCCGGGCGGATTTCGGTTCCGGAGCGGTGAGCGTGTATCGTTCAGCGTCGTCGGACGGCCTCCCCAGGGCCGCTCGCACACCACCTGTCCGGGTGGCGGAATTGGCAGACGCGCTAGCTTGAGGTGCTAGTGCCGGTATAGGGCATGGGGGTTCAAGTCCCCCCTCGGACACCGCAGTCGAAGGCCCCGAACCATCTGGTTCGGGGCCTTCGTCGTGCACCGGGACGACCCCCGGGCCGCGGGTCAGTCCTGCGCGTCGTCGTAGTCGTCGACGGCGTCGGCGAGGGCCTGGACCAGCGGGTCGAGCCGGTCGGCGGCCTCCGGCGGGATGGCGCCGGAGGAGACGTTCGTGCCGTACTCCTCGAGCATCGAGTTGCGGACGTCGACGAGCGTCCCCGAGTCGCCGTCGCGCAGTGCCCGGTCGATGTCCCGGATCTCCTGCCGCAGCGTCTGCGCCGCCTGCTTCTCGATGCCCCCGGCCGCGTCGAGGGCGTCGACCTCGTCGGAGAGGGCGGACGAGGCGTCCGAGACCGCTTGGCCGGGGTCGTCCTGCGTGGGGGTCTCGGAGGGCGTCGGCGACGGCGTCGGCTCCGGGGCCGACGTGCTGGGGGCCGGCTCGCTCGTCGTCGGGGCGGCGGAGGTCGCGCTGGCCGTCGGGGTCGGGCTCGGCGTCGCCTCGGGGTCCTCCCCCGAGCCCGGGCCGGCGAGGAGGTACCAGGCGAGCAGGCCGACCGCCGCGAGGGCGACGAGGGCGATGACCCAGAGCGGCGCCGACGAGCCGCGGCGTGGTTGCTCCTCGTAGCGCTCGGTCCGGGTGGTCGGACCCTCCACCGGCGGCGGGGGCACGACGGGCGGGACCGGCGCGGTGCGCGACAGCCGCTGGGTGGGGTCGGCGCCCGAGGCCGGGAGGACTGTCGTGGCGGCCGCACCGGCGGCACCCGCGGCCGCGGCACCGGCGGGGGCCGTGTGCGAGGTCAGCGCCTCGACGACCGCGGCGGCGCCGGCCGGGCGGTCGGCCGGGTCCTTGGCCAGCAGCGAGTCGACGAGCGCCGCCAGCCACGCCGGGGTGTCGGGCCGCAGCTCGCGCACGTCCGGGGCGGGGTCGCTGGTGTGCTGCATCGCCGTGGCCACCGACGAGCCGGCACTGAACGGCGGCCGGCCGGCGAGCAGGGCGAAGAGGACGCAGCCGAGGGCGTAGAGGTCGGCGCGGCCGTCGACCCGCTGCCCGAGGGCCTGCTCGGGCGCCAGGTACTCGGCCGTGCCCATCACCGTGTTCGTCGCGGTGAGCGCCTGAGCACCCGTGCCCTCACCGAGCTGGGTGATGCCGAAGTCGACGACCCGCACCCGGCCGTCGGCGGCGTGGACGAGGTTGCCGGGCTTGATGTCCCGGTGCACGAGACCCCGGGCGTGGGCCGCCTCCAGGGCCGAGGCGACCTGCCGGCCGACCGACACGACCTCCTCCACGGGCAGGGGGCCGTCGGCGAGCTGCTCGGCCAGGCTCGGGCCGGGGAGCAGCTCCATCACGAGGTAGGCGGTGTCGCCCTCGACGCCGGTGTCGTGCACCGTGACGACGTTCGGGTGGCTGATCCCGGCGGTCACGCGGGCCTCGCGCTCGAAGCGGGTGGCCCCGGAGTCGTCGGGCAGGCGGCGCAGGTCGATCGTCTTGACCGCGACCTGCCGCCCGAGGACGGTGTCGGTGGCCCGCCAGACCTCGCCCATCCCGCCGCGCCCGATCGGCGCGTCGAGGACGTAGCGCCCGGCCAGTCGTCGTTCCTCGGTGCTCATCCGGCCAAGCCTAACCAGCGCGGCACCGGGGTCGGCCCCCGACTAGTCTGAGGTCGTGCTCGAGTCCGTCACCGCCGTCCGCTACGTCGCGCCCCTCCGCGAGGGCGGGTCGCTCCCCGGGCTCGTCGAGGCCGACGACCTCGGCACCTACGTCGTGAAGTTCACCGGTGCCGGGCAGGGGCGCAAGGTGCTCGTCGCCGAGGTGCTCGTCGGCGAGATCGCGCGCCGGGCCGGCATCCCGACCCCGCGGCTGGCCGTCGTCGACCTGCCGAGCGCCATCGCCCGCTACGAGGCCGACGAGGAGGTCCAGGACCTGCTCAACGCCAGCCCCGGCCGCAACCTCGGAGTCGACTTCCTCCCCGGGGCCTTCGGCTACGACGGCTCGCGACCCCCGGGCGCCGAGGACGCCGCGGCGATCCTCTGGCTCGACGCGTACACGGCGAACGTCGACCGCACCTGGTCCAACCCGAACCTCCTGGTGTGGCACGGACGCACCTGGGCCATCGACCACGGCGCCGCCCTCTGGTTCCACCACGGCTGGCCGAGCCGGCCCCCTGACGTCGCGCGGTTCGCCGCGCAGCCCTTCGACCCGAGCGGCCACGTCCTCGCCTCCGTCGCCGGCGACGTCCCCGCCGCGCACGAGCGGATCGCGGCGCTCCTCACCGAGGACGTGCTGCGCGAGGTCGTCGCCGAGGTCCCCGAGGAGTGGCTCGAGACGACCGCGAGCCTGCCCGACCTCGACGCCGTCCGCTCGGCCTACCTCGAGCACCTCGTCCTCCGGCTGGCCTCCCCCGCGGCCTGGCTCGGGGGTGCGGCATGAGCCATCCGTACCAGTACGTGGTCCTGCGCTTCGTCCCCCGCGTCGACCGGGGCGAGTGCGTCAACGTCGGGGTCGTCCTGCACTCCCAGTCCGCGGGGGTGCTGCGCTGTGCCTGGCACGTCGACGAGCCCCGGGCGCTGGCCCTGGCCCCGGAGGCCGACCTCGACGCCCTGCGGGCGGCCCTCGAGGCCGTGTGCGTGATGTGTGAGCGGCCGCCGGCCGACGTCGACGCGGCCCTGACCACGCAGGGCAAGCGCTTCGGATGGATCAGCGCCCCCCGCTCGACGGTGCTCCAGCCCGGGCCGGTGCACGGCGGGTCGGCGCAGGACCCCGAGGCCGAGGTCGAGCGGCTGCTCGAGCGCCTGGTCCGCTGACGGCGGCACGACGTCCGCGGTCAGCCGCGCGGCCGGAGGGCCCACGCGGCCACCGCGCCGGCCGCCGCGACGTTGAGGGAGTCCACTCCCCCGGCCATCGGGATCCGCACCGCGGTGTCGGCCGCGGCGAGGGTCCGGTGGGTCAGCCCGTCGCCCTCGGTGCCGAGGACGAGCGCGAGCCGCTCCGGGGGGTCGGCGGCCAGCTCGTCGAGCCCCACCGAGTCGTCGGTGAGGGCCAGGGCAGCCACGTGGAAGCCGAGCTCGTGGAGCGCGTCGATGCCGCCCGGCCAGGGGTCGATGCGGGTCCAGGGCACCTGCAAGACCGTCCCCATCGAGACCCGGACCGCCCGCCGGTACAACGGGTCGGCGCACCGGGGCGTCACGAGGACCGCGTCCGTGCCGAGCGCCGCCGCCGAGCGGAACACCGCCCCGACGTTCGTGTGGTCGACGACGTCCTCGAGGACGAGCACGCGGCGGGCGCCGGCCAGCACGTCGGCGAGCGTCGGCAGGACCGGGCGGTGCATCGAGGCCAGGGCACCCCGGTGGAGGTGGAAGCCGGTGAGCCGCTCGATGACCTCGTGCTCGCCGACGAACACCGGGACGCCGTCGCGCCCGGCGTCGGCCACGACGTCGGCGAGGTCCTCGAGCCAGCGCTCGGCCATGAGGAAGGACCGCGGCCGGTGCCCGGCGGCCAGCGCCCGGCGGATCACCTTCTCGGACTCCGCGACGTACAGGCCGCCGGCCGGCTCGAGCCGCCGACGCAGCGCGACGTCCGTGAGCGAGACGTAGTCCTCGAGGCGCGGGTCGCGCTCGTCGGTGACGCGGACGACGCTCACGGGAAGAACACCAGCTTGGTCACCGCGACGACCCCCACGACGACGATGAGGGTGCGCAGCACCGGCGCCGGCAGCCGCCGGCCGACCGTCGAGCCGATGACCCCGCCGAGCGTCGAGCCCACGGCGATGAGCAGCACGACGAACCAGTCGACGAGCTGGGGCGCCACGACGAGGAAGACCACTGAGGCCACGGTGTTGACGACCGAGGCGAGCACGTTCTTCAGGCCGTTGAGCCGCTGGAGGGACTCCCCCGACAACGCGCCGAGGATCCCCATGAGGATGATCCCCTGCGCCGCACCGAAGTAGCCGCCGTAGACCCCGGCGCCCAGCACGCCGGCCTGCATCGCGACGCGGTGGCCGGAGCCGTCGCCCTCGGCGGCCTCGCGGCGCCGCGCCGTCCAGGCGTTGATCCGCGGGCCGAACGCGACGAGCACGATGCCGATGACGATGAGCACCGGCACGATCGTCCGGAAGAGCTCGGGGTCGAGGACCAGGAGGAGGACCGCGCCGGCGACCCCGCCAAGCAGCGACATCGGCACGTAGCGGCGCAGGTCCGGGCCCATCCCCCGCAGCTCGCGCCGGTACCCGACGGACCCCGTGATGCTGCCCGGCACCAGCCCGAGGTTGTTCGAGATGTTGGCGGTCACCGGCGGGACCCCGAGGAGCAGCAGGGTCGGGAAGGTGATGAGGGTGCCCGAGCCGACGATGGTGTTGATCGTCGCCGCTCCGACCCCCGCGAGCACCACGAGCAGGGCTTCACCGACGGACACCCGGCCACCCTAGTGCGGGTTGCCGGGTGCCTCGTGACGGGTCCCCGTCTGCGGGAAGGGGCTCAGCGCCCGTCGGTGGGCGGCTCGGTCGGCGGAGCCGCCGGGGGCGCCATCGGCTCCGTGGGCGGGGCCGGCGAGGCGGGCGGGGCCGGCGGGGCCGGCGGCGCCTGACGCGGGGGCACCGCGTCGGGACCCGGCGTGATGGGCGGCTGGACGCGCGAGGCCGGCTGCGCGTGCTCCTCGGCCTCCTTGCTCGACTGGGCGGCCTGACCACGGGCCCGCTCGAGCGCCGACTTCGGGTCCTCGAGCGTCGTCTCCTCGAAGGCGTTGCCGAGCATCTCGCCCGGGTCCACCCACTCGTCGTCGCCACCGTCGCCGGACGGCTTCGTCGCGCCGAGCGCCCCGCCGATGCCGCGCAGGGCGTCGGTCAGCTCGCTCGGGATGATCCACATCTTGTTGGAGTCGCCGCGGGCGATCTGCGGGAGCACCTGGAGGTACTGGTAGGCGAGCAGCTTCTGGGTCGGCTTGCCGCGGTGGATCGCGTCGAAGACCTGCTGGATGGCGCGGGCCTGGCCCTGGGCCTCGAGGATGCGGGCCTGGGCCGAGCCCTCGGCTCGCAGGATCTGGCTCTGCTTCTCGCCCTCGGCGGTGAGGATCTGGCTGGCCTTGGTGCCCTCGGCGTTGAGGATGGCGGCGCGGCGGTCGCGCTCGGCCTTCATCTGCTTCTCCATCGACTCCTGGATGGAGGCCGGCGGGTCGATGGCCTTGAGCTCGACACGGTTGACGCGGATGCCCCACTTGCCGGTCGCCTCGTCGAGCACGCCGCGCAGCTGGCCGTTGATCTGGTCACGGCTGGTCAGCGTCTGCTCGAGGTCGAGCGAGCCGATGACGTTGCGCAGGGTCGTGACGGTCAGCTGCTCGATACCGGCGATGAAGTTGGCGATCTCGTAGACCGCCGACTTGGGGTCGATCACCTGGTAGTAGATGACGGTGTCGATCGAGACGACGAGGTTGTCGCTTGTGATCACCGGCTGCGGCGGGAACGAGACGACCTGCTCGCGCTGGTCGATGTTGGCGCGCACGATGTCGACGAACGGCACGAGGAAGTGCAACCCGCCCTCGAGGGTGCGCGAGTACCGACCGAGCCGCTCGATGATGAGGGCGGTCTGCTGCGGGACGACGCGGACCGTGCGGACGAGCACGATGACCGCGAAGAGCGCGAGCAGGAGGATGACGATCAGCGGACCGATTCCGTCCATGGGTGGAGCCTTCCGTCGGCGCCCCGGCGGGGCGCGGGGTCAGGTGGTGGGGGTGGTCGGGGACTGCGGCGCGGGGACGACGATGGCCGTCGCCCCGTGGATCGCGATGACACGCACCTGGTCGCCGGGGCCGGCGGGCTGGCCGCCCTCGGCGAGCCGGGCCGACCAGGTCTCCCCGGCGAGCTTGATCCGGCCGTCGGTGTCGGTGACGGCCTGGAGGACCCAGGCCTCGCGACCGACGAGACCGGCGGCGCCGATGTGGTGGTCGGTGACCGCGTCGGTGAACTTGCGCTTGAGCATCGGGCGCACGACGAGCAGGAGGAGCATCGCGAAGACGACCGCGACGACGACCTGGAAGAAGAACGGTGCCCCGAGCGCCGCTGCGACCGACGCGGCGAGCGCGCCGCCGGCGAACATGACGAAGACGAAGTCGACGGTGGCGGCCTCGATGGCCGCGAGCACCAGTGCGACGCCCAGCCAGCCGAGCCAGGCGTTGTCGGTCAGCCAGTCCATCGGCGTCCCCTTCCCTGCGGTGGTCTCGCTCCGACGCGGCGCGCCGGAACCCGGTTCCCCACCCGCTCAGCGGGCGCGGGCTGCATAGCGGCTCCCCCGGACCTCGAGCTCGAGCGGCATCCCGAAGGTCGCCTCGAGGTTCTCGGCGGTCAGGGTGATCTCGACCGGCCCCTGCGCGACGACCCGGCCGCCCCGCATGAGCAGGACGTCGGTGAAGTGCGGAGGGATCTCCTCGACGTGGTGGGTGACGAGGACCATCGCCGGCGCCGTGAGGTCGGCGGCGAGGTCGCCGAGGCGGCGCACGAGGTCCTCGCGTCCCCCGAGGTCGAGCCCGGCGGCCGGCTCGTCGAGGAGCATCAGCTCGGGGTCGGTCATCAGGGCCCGGGCGATCTGCACCCGCTTGCGCTCGCCCTCGGACAGGGTGCCGTAGCGCCGGTCGGCGAGGTGGCTCGCGCCGAGGGCCTCGAGCAGCTCGGTGGCCCGGCCCTCGTCCATCCGGTCGTAGCTCTCGCGCCAGCGCCCGACGACCCCGTACGAGGCGGTCACGACGACGTCCTGCACGCGCTCACGGGGCGGGATGCGCTCGGCGAGAGCGGCGCTGGAGAGGCCGATGCGCGGTCGCAGCTCGAAGACGTCGACCGCACCGAGCACCTCACCGAGGACGCCGGCGACCCCCGAGGTGGGGTGCATCCGACCGGCGGCGAGCTGGAGGAGGGTGGTCTTGCCGGCGCCGTTGGGGCCGAGCACGACCCAGCGCTGCCCCTCCTCGACCTCCCAGGAGACGTCGTCGAGGATCGTGGTGTCCCCGCGCACGACGCTGACGCCGGCGAGGGCCAGGACGTCGCTCATGGACCCGACCCTAGTCGACCGCTCCGGGCCCGTCCGGCGGCACGCCTCAGTGGCCGCGCATCGGGCCGCCGGGCCGGTCGTGCGCGTCGGCGACGACCTCGGCCACGACGGACAGGGCGATCTCGCCCGGCGAGCTCCCGCCGATGTTCAGCCCGGCCGGGACGTGCAGCCGCGAGAGCTGCCCGTCGTCGAAGCCCTCCTCGCGCAGCTGCTCGAGCAGCGCGGCGGACCGGCTGCGGCTGGCCATCATCGCGACGTAGCCGACCCCGTCCCGGAGCGCGGTGCGCAGGAGGTCGTAGGCGCCCGCGCCGTCGTGGTTGCACACGACGAGCGCGTCGACGTGGCCGAGCGTGGAGGCATCCTCGGGGCTCGGCGCGGCGTCGAGCGCCGTCACCGACCACCCTGCGGCGGTGGCGATCGCGGCCAGGGACTGGGCGATCCGGTTGTCGAAGACGACGACCAGCCGACCGAGGGGGCCGTCGGCCGCGGTCGCACCGCTGCCGAGGACCGGGTCGTGCCGCGTGTCGCTCACCGGCCGAGCACCTGCTGGTAGACCTCCATCGTCCGGTCGCCGATGCTCGCCCAGGAGAACGACTCCACCGCCCGTCGGCGGCCGGCGACCCCCATCCGGGCGGCCCGGTCGAGGTCGGACACGGCATCGTTGAGGGCGGCGGCCAGGTCGGCGACGAAGCGGTCCTCGTCGACCGGCGTCCCGGTGCCGTCCTGGACCTGCTCGATGGGTACGAGCCACCCGGTCTCGCCGTCGACGACGACCTCCGGGATGCCCCCGGTGGCGGTGGCGACGACGGGCAGCTCGCAGGCCATCGCCTCGAGGTTGACGATGCCGAGCGGCTCGTAGACGGACGGGCAGACGAAGACCGTGGCGCCGCTGAGGACGGCGACGACCTGGTCGCGCGGGAGCATCTCCGAGATCCAGACGACGCCGTCACGCCGTTCACGCAGCCCCTCGACGAGGGACTCGACCTCGGCCTTGATCTCCGGGGTGTCCGGGGCCCCGGCCAGGAGGACGAGCTGGACCTCGGGCGGCAGCTCGGCGGCGGCGCGCAGCAGGTAGGGCAGACCCTTCTGGCGCGTGATCCGCCCGACGAACACGACGCTCGGCCGGTCGGGGTCGATGCCGTGCCGGCGGACGGTGTCCTCGTCGGTGCGCTTCTTCCAGAGCTCGGAGTCGATCCCGTTGTGCACGACCGCGACCTTGGCGGGGTCGACCTGCGGGTAGGAGCGCAGGATGTCCTCGCGCATCCCGGCGCTGACCGCGATGACCGCCGCCGCGCCCTCGTAGGCGGTGCGCTCGACCCACGACGAGAGCCGGTAGCCACCGCCGAGCTGCTCGGCCTTCCACGGGCGCATCGGTTCGAGGCTGTGGGCCGACAAGACGTGCGGGACGCCCTCGAGGAGGCCCCCGACGAGGCCGGCGAAGTTCGCGTACCAGGTGTGGGAGTGGACGATGTCGGCCCCTGCGCACGCGGCGGCCATCGTGAGGTCCACCCCGAGGGTCGTCAGGGCCGCGTTCGCGCCCTCGAGCTCGGGCAGGTCGGGGTGGCTGGTCGTGCCCGCCTCGTCGCGCGGACCGCCGAACGCGTGCACCCGCACGTCGGCGTCGCCGCGGGCCCGCAGCGCCCGGACGAGCTCGGCGACGTGCACGCCCGCGCCCCCGTAGATGGACGGCGGGTACTCCTTGGACAGGATGTCGATGCGCACGCTTTTCACCGTAGTGGGAACGGGGTCTCCCGGCGAGGCCGCCCACCCCATAGGTTGGGCACATGGCGTACCGCAGCGGAGGTCCCAAGGTCCTGGCGATCGTTCTCGCTGGTGGTGAGGGCAAACGGCTCATGCCGCTCACCCGCGACCGGGCCAAGCCGGCCGTGCCGTTCGGGGGCATCTACCGGCTCATCGACTTCGCGCTCTCGAACGTCGTCAACTCCGGCTACCTCAAGGTCGTCGTCCTCACCCAGTACAAGTCGCACAGCCTGGACCGGCACGTGACGAAGACCTGGCGCATGAGCACGATGCTCGGCAACTACGTCGCGCCCATCCCGGCGCAGCAGCGCATCGACAAGTCCTGGTACCAGGGCAGCGCCGACGCGATCTTCCAGAGCCTCAACACGATCACCGACGAGCGGCCCGACATCGTCGTCGTCGTCGGCGCCGACCACGTGTACCGGATGGACTTCTCGCAGATGGTCGACCAGCACGTGGCCAGCGGCGCGGGGGTCACGGTGGCGGCCATCCGCCAGCCGAAGACGATGTCCGACCAGTTCGGGGTCATCGACGTCGAGCCCGACGACCCGAGCCGCATCCGGGCCTTCCTCGAGAAGCCGACCGACCCCGACGGCCTGCCCGACTCCCCCGACGAGATCCTCGCGAGCATGGGCAACTACGTGTTCACCGCCGAGGCCCTCATCGACGCGGTGACCGCGGACTCCACGCTCGAGGGCAGCAAGCACGACATGGGCGGCGACATCGTGCCGGCCCTCGTCGACCAGGGCTCGGCCTACGTCTACGACTTCAAGAACAACGTCGTGCCCGGCGGCACCGAGCGCGACATGGGCTACTGGCGCGACGTCGGGACGATGGACTCCTACTACGACGCCCACATGGACCTCGTCTCGATCCACCCGGTCTTCAACCTCTACAACTACGACTGGCCGATCTACACGACCTACGGGCCGTACCCGCCGGCGAAGTTCGTCCACGGCGCGCACGGCCGCTTCGGCGAGGCGCTGAACTCGGCGGTCTCCCCCGGCGTCGTCATCTCCGGGGCCCGCGTCAACGGCTCGGTCGTCTCCCCCGACGTCCACGTCCACAGCTACACCGAGGTCGACGACAGCGTCCTGCTCGACGGGGTGCAGATCGGGCGCAACTGCGCCATCCGCAAGGCCATCATCGACAAGAACGTCGTCGTCCCGGACGGCACCTCCATCGGCATCGACCGCGAGGCCGACCTCGCGCGCGGGTTCTCGGTCACCGAGTCCGGCATCACCGTCGTCGGCAAGGGACAGGAGATCACCGCGTGAGCGACCCCACCGACCGCCCGGTCCGCATCGGCGCCCAGCTCCAGCCCCAGCACGCCTCGTACGCCGACCTCCGGCGCGCCTGCGCCGAGCTCGAGGACGCAGGGGTCGACGTCATCTTCAACTGGGACCACTTCTATCCGCTGTACGGCGAGCCGGACGGCGCCCACTTCGAGTGCTGGACGATGCTCGCCGCCTGGGCCGAGGCCACCGAGCGCGTCGAGATCGGTGCCCTCGTCACGTGCAACAGCTACCGCAACCCGCAGCTGCTCGCCGACATGGCCCGCACCGTCGACCACATCAGTGCCCGCGACGGCGGTGAGGGCCGGCTGATCCTCGGCATCGGGTCGGGCTGGTTCGAGCGCGACTACGACGAGTACGGCTACGAGTTCGGCACCGCCGGAGGGCGGCTCGACGCGCTGGCCCGCGACCTGCCCCTCATCGAGGAGCGGTGGGCGAAGCTCAACCCCGCGCCCACCCGCGACATCCCGGTGCTCATCGGCGGTGGCGGCGAGAGGAAGACGCTGCGCATCGTCGCGCGGCACGCCGACATCTGGCACGGCTTCGGCTCCCCCGAGACGATCGCCCACAAGCACGCCGTGCTCGACGAGTGGTGCGCGAAGCTCGGGCGCGACCCGGCCGAGATCGAACGCTCCTCCGGCGTCTCCCCGAAGCCGGGCCGCCTGCCCGAGGACGTCGAGGACTACGCCGCCGGCGCCCAGGAGCTGTACGACGTCGGAACGCGGCTGTTCACCGTCGGCCTCAACGGTCCCGACTACGACATCGGACCGATCCGCGACCTCGTCGCGTGGCGGGACTCCCTCGCCGGCTGAGTCAGCGCCGTGCCAGGGACGAGAGCACCGCGGCGACCCTCTCCTGCGGCGACCCGGCCACCTCGAGCACCGGCACCGAGGCCGGGACGAGGTCGCCGTCGCCGAGGAGGTCCAACAGGCAGGTGTCGGCGGCCGCCCGCAGCGCCAGGTCCTCCTCCTCCGGGACGTGCAGCCCGTGGACCCCGTCCAGGGGCAGCACGACGAGCAGGTCGACGCGGGCCGTCGCCCGCGCGGTCAGCGCGCACAGGGGCACCATCGCCTCCTCGGACGGCGCCCGCCGGCCCAGCTCGCGCAGGGCCGCGAGGTAGGCGAGGAGGTCCAGGGGGCCGCGCTCGGCGACGACGTCGGCCTCGGGCCCGAGGGCCAGCAGCCGCTCCGCCGCGACGTGCAGCTGCTCGACGAACGACGGCGCCGAGGAGGGCTCGAGGTCGTCGGCGACGAGCTCCCACGGGTCCTCGAGGAGGGTGTAGCCGCGCAGGGAGGCCCGCAGGTCCGCGGCGAGGGTGGACTTCCCCGTGGCGTGGGTCCCGGAGACGACGATCCGCACGAGGGCGACGGTAGCGCGAGCGTCCGGCCCGCGACTCCGCCCGCGGCGTGGCGTGCCGCCCGGTTAGCCTGCAGGAGTGCCCTCCCTCGAGTCGCCGCCGCCACCGCCCCAGCCCGACCCGAACGTCCGGACCCTCCTCGTCTCGCTGTCCGGGCCGGACCGGCCGGGCGTCACCAAGGCCGTGTTCGAGGCGGCGTCCACCGTCGGCGCCGACGTCCTCGACGTCGAGCAGGTGGTCGTCCGCGGGCACCTCGCCCTCTCGGTGCTGCTCGCCCCGGTGCACGACGAGAACGTCCTCACCGACCGGCTGACCCGGGCCGGCACGGCGATGGGGATGCATGTCACCCTCGCCGCCGGCCGTGGTGACAACCGCTCACGGCGCACCGGCCGGGCCGCGGTCGTCGTCATGGCCGCTCCCCTGGAGACCCGGCACGTCGCGGCCGTCGCGGAGGCCATCGCGGGGCACGGGGCGAACATCGACCGCATCCGCCGCCTCTCCCGCTGGCCGGTGACGACCGTCGAGCTCGACGTCTCCGGAGCCGACGTCCCCGGCCTGCGGCGCGACCTCGCGCTCGTCTCGTCGGCGACCGGCTGCGACATCGCCGTGGCCCCGGCCGGGCTGGCCCGGCGCGGCGGGCGGCTCGTCGTCATGGACGTCGACTCCACGCTCATCCAGGACGAGGTCATCGAGCTCATCGCGGAGCACGCGGGGACCGGGGCGCAGGTCGCGGCCGTCACCGAGCGGGCGATGCGCGGCGAGCTCGACTTCGCCGAGAGCCTGCACGCCCGGGTCGCCACCCTCGCCGGGCTGCCGGTGTCGGTGCTCGACGAGGTCCTGGCCTCCGTGCGCCTCACGCCGGGCGCGCGCACCCTCGTCCGGACGCTGAAGTCGCTCGGGTTCACCGTGGCGCTGGTCTCGGGCGGGTTCGCCGAGGTCGTCGAGCCGGTGGGCGCCGAGCTCGGGGTCGACCACGTCCGCGCCAACCGCCTCGAGGTGCGCGACGGCCGCCTCACCGGGCGGGTGGTCGGCGACGTCGTCGACCGCGCGGCCAAGGCGGCCGCCCTGCGCGAGTTCGCCGCCCTCGAGGGGCTGCCGCTGTCGCGGACGGTGGCCATCGGGGACGGCGCGAACGACCTCGACATGCTCGGGGTCGCCGGGCTCGGGGTCGCCTTCAACGCCAAGCCGGTGGTGCGCGAGCTCGCCGACACCTCGGTCAACGTGCCCTACCTCGACACCGTGCTCTTCCTGCTCGGCGTCAGCCGCGAGGAGATCGAGGACGCCGAGTCGGGCGAGGCCGCCGGCGCCTGAGGCTCACGCCCCGATGGCGTGGTACCCGCCGTCGACGTGGATCATCTCGCCGGTCGTCGCCGGAAACCAGTCCGAGAGCAGGGAGCAGCACGCCTTGGCCGTCGGCACGGCGTCGTTGACGTCCCAGCCGAGCGGGGCCCGGGAGCCCCAGGCCTCCTCGAACTGCTCGAAGCCGGGGATCGACTTGGCGGCCGTCGTGCGGATCGGGCCGGCGGCGACGATGTTGCAGCGCACGCCCTTCGGGCCGAGGTCGCGGGCGAGGTAGCGGTTCGTCGACTCGAAGGCCGCCTTGGCGACGCCCATCCAGTCGTAGACCGGCCACGCGAAGCGCGCGTCGAAGGTGAGGCCGACGACGCTGCCGCCGTCCGGCATGAGCGGGAGGGCCGCCTTGGCCAGGGCCGCCAGCGAGAACGCCGAGACGTGGACCGCGGTGGAGACGTCCTCCCACGTGGCCTCGAGGAAGCTGAAGGCCCCCTGCGGCGCGAAGCCGATCGAGTGCAGGACGCCGTCGAGGTGCGGCACGTGCTCGCGCACGCGCTCGGGAAGCGCGGCGAGGTCCTCCTCGCTCGTCACGTCGAGCTCGACGATCGGCGGGGTCTGCGGCAGCCGCCGGGCGATGGCGGTGGTGATCTTCGTCGTCCGGCCGAAGGAGGTGAGGACGACCTCGGCCCCCTGCTCCTGGGCGATCTTGGCGACGTGGAAGGCGATCGAGGAGTCCATGAGGACACCGGTGATCAGGAGCTTCTTGCCCTCGAGCAGCATGACTGGCCTTTCGGTGGTGAGGTCGGTCGTGGTGGGGTCGTGGCTCAGTGGCCCATGCCGAGGCCGCCGTCGACGGGGACCACGGCGCCGGAGACGTAGGCGGCCTCGGGTGAGGCGAGGAAGCGGACGACACCGGCCACCTCGTCGGTGGTCGCGAACCGCCCGGCCGGGATCGCGGCCTTGTACGTCTTCTGGGTGTCCTCGGGCAGGGCCGCGGTCATGTCGGTCTCGATGAAGCCCGGGGCGACGACGTTGGCGGTGATGCCGCGCCCGCCGAGCTCGCGGGTCACCGAGCGGGCGAGGCCGACGAGGCCGGCCTTGCTCGATGCGTAGTTGGCCTGGCCCGGACCGCCGTACAGCCCGACGACGCTGGAGACGAGGATGATGCGGCCGCGGCGCAGCCGGATCATGCCCTTGCTCGCCCGGCGCACGCAGCGGAAGGCCCCGGTGAGATTGGTCTCGAGGACGGCGTCCCAGTCCTCGTCGCTCATCCGCATGAGCAGGCCGTCCTTGGTGATGCCCGCGTTGGCCACGAGCACCTCGACGGGTCCCCCGAGCTTCTCCTCGGCCTCGGTGAAGGCGGCGTCGACGCTCGCGGAGTCGGTGACGTCGCAGCGCACGCCCATCAGGCCCTCGGGCGGCTCGCCGCTGCGGTGGGTGACGACGACCCGGTCGCAGGCGTCGGCGAAGGACCGCGCGATGGCCAGGCCGATGCCGCGGTTGCCGCCGGTGACGAGGACGGTGCGGGGCTCGCTCATGCTGTCGAACCTAGTGGTTACCCGGGGGTAGGCCGGCAGCCCCGGACGTAGGGTGGTCAGGTGCCCTCCACCCGCCACCGCGCACCCGACGCCCAGTCGGTGACGACCGCGGCGGAGTCACGCGAGGCCGACCAGCGGGCCCGGCTCCGGCACTACCTGCTGACGATGTCGCTGCGCACGGTCTGCTTCGTCCTCGTGATCGTCATCGACGAGTGGTACCGCTGGGTGTTCGCCTTCGGGGCGGTCGTCCTGCCCTTCATCGCGGTCGTCGCGGTCAACGCCGTGGCGCCGCGGGTGCGCGGCCGGGCGCGGGTCGTCACGCCGACCGCCGACCCGACGCCGTTGCTCACCGAGCGACCGTTCGAGCAGGTGCCGGGCACGGTGAGCCACCGCGAGGACGACCGGCGCGACTGACGCCGACTCAGCCGCCGATGGCCGACATCGGGCGGTCCGGCTGCTCGAAGTCGGCGCGGTCGATGCCGTGGCCGGGCTTCTTGGCCCACATCTCCGCGATGACCAGCTCGGCGAGCTCGGTGTCGGTGGCTCCCTCGCGCATCGGGCCGCGCAGGTCGATCTCGGAGCGGCTGAAGAGGCAGTTGCGCAGCTGGCCGTCGGCCGTGAGCCGGACCCGGTCGCAGGCGGCGCAGAACGGGGCCGTGACGCTGGCGATGACGCCGACCGTCTCGGGACCGCCGTCCACGTGGAACAGCTCGGCGGGGGCACTGCCGCGCCCCTCCACCGGGGTGAGCCGGAAGCGCTCGCCGAGCCGCTCGAGGATCTCGGCCTGGGACACCATCTGCGTGCGGTCCCAGGCGTGCTGGGCGTCCAGCGGCATCTGCTCGATGAAGCGCAGCGCGTAGCCCCGGTCGAGGCACCACTGGAGCAGGTCGGCGACGCCGTCGTCGTTGACGCCCCGCATCGCGACGGCGTTGACCTTGACGGGGGTGAGTCCCGCGTCGGCAGCGGCCTTGAGGCCGGCCTCGACGTCTTCGAACCGGTCGCGGCGGGTGAGGTCGCGGAACTGCTGCGGGTCGATGGTGTCGAGGCTGATGTTGACCCGGTCGAGCCCGGCCTGCGCGAGCGGCGCGGCGAGCCGGTCGAGGCCTACTCCGTTGGTCGTCATCGCGATCCGCGGGCGCGGCTCGAGCGCGGCGATGCCGGTGACGACGCTGACCAGGCTGCGGCGCAGCAGCGGCTCGCCGCCGGTGAGGCGGACGTTGGTGACACCGAGCCCGACCATGACGCGCACGAGGCGGACCAGCTCGTCGTCGGTGAGCATCTCGGGCTTGGACATCCAGTCCAGGCCCTCGGCGGGCATGCAGTAGGTGCAGCGCAGGTTGCAGCGGTCGGTGACCGAGACGCGCAGGTCCCGCCCGACGCGTCCGTAGCGGTCGAGGAGGCGGGGCTCGGGGAGGTCGGTCATAGGGGGACAGCCTACGTCGCGTAGCGTGGAACGGTGCTCCGACGGCTGGTCTCTCCCCGCTGGCTGGGCGCGCTGCTCCTCGCGACCCTCGTCGCCGTCGCCTGCTACCACCTCGGCTTCTGGCAGTACCACCGGCATGAGGCCAAGGTCGAACGGAACGCGCTCCTCGACGCGCACTACCGGGCCGACCCCGTCCCCGTCACCGACGTCATCGCCGGCGCCGGTGTGTCGCGCCAGACGGAGTGGACCCGCGTCTCCGTCCGCGGCTCCTACGTCGCGGGACCCCTGTTCGTCCGCGGGCGGCCCAACGACGGCGAGGTGGGGCTCGAGGTGCTCTGGGCGCTGCGGCCGACCGACGGCGGCACCGACGTCCTCGTCGACCGCGGCTGGGTGGCAGCCTCCGAACGTGGCGCCAGCGTGCTGCCCGAGGTCGCCCCGGCCCCGACGGGCGAGGTGACCGTCGTCGGCTGGGCCCGCCCCGGGGAGGCATCCCGTGACAAGGCACCGGCGCCGGGCCAGATCGCCAACCTCTCGGTGCGCGACGCGGCGCAGGCACTCGGGACGAGCCTCCTACCGGGCTACGTGCTGCTCCAGACCGAGACCCTGCCCGACGGGTCGACGCCACCCCGGCCGCAGGCCCTGGCTCCCCCGGACCGCAGTCTCGGAGCCCACCTCGCGTACGCCTACCAGTGGTGGATGACGACCGTGCTGGGCTTCGCCCTCGTCGGCTTCGGGATCCGCCGCGAGGAGCGCCTCGCCCATCCCGAGAAGTACCCGCCGAAGCCGAAGAAGGTGCGCATCTGGGACGAGGAGGACGGCTGAGCGCGACGCTGCCAGCCGGCGTCCACCCTCGCATGCGAGGGTGAGCCATGACCGACCGCACCGACCTCGTCGTCGCCACCCTGCTGGAGGCCTTCGAGCCGCTCATGGAGGCCGACCCGCACGGGTTCCGCACCAAGTTCCGCAAGATGGCCCGCGACCCGTTCGCCTTCTACCGCGGGTCGGCCTGCGTGTTCTACGCCGACGTCGGTGAGGGTGGCCGGTTCGCCGACTTCGACGCGCGGTGGGTCGACGAGGCCTCGGCGCGCGTGTGGATCCAGGGCGACCTGCACGCCGAGAACTTCGGCACCTACCTCGACGCCGACGGCCGGCTCGTCTTCGACGTCAACGACTTCGACGAGGCCTACCTCGGGCACTGGACCTGGGACCTGGCGCGCTTCGTGGCCAGCCTCTCGCTGATGTGCTGGCAGAAGGCGTTGCCGGAGAGCGCGGTCGACGACCTCGTCGCCGCCTACGTGCGCGCCTACGCCGACCAGGTCGAGCACTACCGTTCGGTGGCCGACGACACCGAGTGGGCGCTGACGCTCGAGACGGGCGAGGGCGCCGTCCTCGACGCGCTGCACCGCGCCAAGCTCTCGACCCGGGTCGGGCTGCTCGAGTCGATGACCGTCGTCGAGGACTTCCGGCGCCGGTTCGCCGACGGGCCCGGCATCCGCCGGCTCGAGGCCGACGAGGAGGCCGCGGTCCGTGCCGCGTTCGCGGAGTACCGGCACACCCTGCCGACCCTGCGCCGGGACGCGGTGACCTTCGACGTCCTCGACGTCGTCGGGCGTTCCGGATTCGGCATCGGCAGCGCCGGGTTGCCCGCGTACAGCGTGCTCATCGAGGGGTTCACGCAGGCGCTGGACAACGACGTCGTCCTCTCGATGAAGCAGGGCAACGTCGCCGCGCCGAGCCGGGTGGTGCACGACGAGCACGGGGCCGGCTACTTCGACCACCACGGGCACCGGACGGCGATCTCGCAGCGGGCCCTGCAGGCCCACGCCGACCGCTTCCTCGGCTGGACCGCCCTCGACCAAGCCGACGGCAGCGTGGGCTTCGTCGTCAGCGAGGTCTCACCGTACGAGGCCGACCTCTCGTGGGACGACGTCGCGGAGCCGCAGGACCTGGCCGTCCTCGTGCCGCAGCTCGGCCGGGCCACGGCGAAGATCCACTGCGTCGCCGACTCCGAGTCCGACCAGGACCTCGTGACGGTGAGCGTCGAGGAGGCCGTGGGGGCGTCGGTGGGCGGCGACGTCGACGGGCTGGTCGCCACGATGCAGGAGTTCGCGCGCGAGTACTCGGAACGGGCCCGCGAGGACCACCGGCTGTTCGTGGACGCCTTCCGCGGCGGGGCCTTCGAGCACGTGGCCCCCGCCTGAGGCGTCAGGGCAGGGTGCTCGTGGGGGTGTCGAGGACCTCACCGAGCTCGTCGTCGAACTGGGTCCGGTAGAGCTCGGCGTACAGTCCGTCGGCCGCGACGAGCTCGGCGTGGGTGCCGCGCTCGACGATGCGCCCGTCGTCGACGACGAGGATCTGGTCGGCGTGCCGGACGGTGGACAGCCGGTGGGCGATGACCAGGGCCGAGCGGTCGCGCAGCGCCTCGTCGAGGGCCCGCTGGAGGGCCTGCTCGGACTCGCTGTCGAGGTGCGCGGTCGCCTCGTCGAGGACGATGAGCCCGGGCCCCTTGAGGAGGAGCCGGGCGATCGCGAGGCGCTGCTTCTCACCACCGGAGAGCCGGTGCCCGCGGTCGCCGACCACCGTGTCGAGGCCGGCGGGCAGGGAGTCGACGAGCGACCACACCTGCGCCGCACGCAGGGCCGCCACCATCTGCTCCTCGGTGGCGCCGGGGTGCGCGTACTCGAGGTTGGCCCGGATGGTGTCGTGGAAGAGGTGGGCGTCCTGGGTGACGACCCCGACCGCGTCGTGCAGCGACTCGGTCCCGGTCTGCCGCAGGTCGACCCCGTTGATGCGGATGCTGCCCGACGTCGGGTCGTAGAGGCGCGCCACGAGCGAGGTGATCGTCGTCTTGCCGGCACCGCTCGGGCCGACGAGGGCGACGAGCGTGCCGGGCTCGACGGTGAACGACACGTCCCGCAGGACCGGCCCGCTGCCCCGACGGTCGCCCGTGGCCGTGCTCTCGAGGGAGGCGAGCGAGACCTCGTCGGCGGAGGGGTAGGAGAACGAGACGTCGTCGACCTCGACCCGCACGGGGCCGGTGGGGACGGGGCGGGCGTCGGGGGCCTCGGCGACGAGCGGCTCGAGGTCGAGCACCTCGAAGACCCGCTCGAAGGAGACGAGCGCGGTCATGATGTCGACGCGGACGTTGGAGATGGCCGTCAGCGGTCCGTAGAGCCGGGCGAGCAGCGCCGTGAGGGCGATGAGCGTGCCGACGGTGAGGCTGCCCCCCACCGCCATGACGCCGCCGACGCCGTAGACCATCGCCGTCGCGAGGGACGCGACGAGGGTGAGCGCCACGAAGAACACGGAGCGGTTGACGGCGATGCGCACGCCGATGTCCCGCACCCTGGCCGCCCGGTCCGCGTACTCGGCGTCCTCGGTGTCGGGTCGCCCGAAGAGCTTGACGAGGAGCGCGCCGGCGACGTTGAAGCGCTCGGTCATCCGGGTGCCCATGTCGGCGTTCTGGACCATCTGCTCGTGGGCCAGGCTCGCGAGGCGACGCCCCATGAACCGGGCCGGGACGAGGAAGAACGGCACCAGGGCCAGGGCACCCAGCGTGAGCTGCCACGACAGGGTCGCCATCGCGCCGATGATCACGACGAGCGTGATGGCGTTGCTGACGACGCTGGAGAGCACGGAGGTGAACGCCTGCTGGGCACCGATGACGTCGTTGCCGAGGCGGGTGACCAGCGCGCCGGTCTGGGCGCGGGTGAAGAAGGCGACCGGCTGGCGCAGCACGTGCGAGAAGACCTGGGTGCGCAGGTCGTAGATGAGCCCCTCGCCGATCCGGGCGGAGAACCACCGCTCCACGAGCGTGAGCACGCCGCCGACGACGGCGAGGGCGGCGACGACCAGCGACAGGCGCACGACGACCCCGGAGTCCTTCGGGTAGATGCCGTCGTCGATGAGCGACTTGAGGAGCAACGGCGTGGCGGCCACGAGCACCGACTCGACGACGACGATGCCGAGGAACCAGGCGATGGCGACCTTGTACGGGCGCGCGTAGCCGAGCACCCGCCGGGTCGTGCCCGGCGTGAGGCGGCGCTCCTTGACGCTGGAGTCGCGGCTCAGGCTGTGCAGCGCCTGCCACCCTTGCATGCTCACTCGTGGTGCTCCTTGTCGTCGACTGGAGTCAACCACCGTGCACCGACAGGTGTTCCGCCGTCGTGGACCGGCCCTTGTGCGACGTCGCGGCCGCACGGAGGATGACCGCACGACCCCGACCCACCGCTGGAGGAACCGTGCCCGAGCCGCTGCGCCACAAGGTCCTGCTCGACGAGGACGAGATGCCGACGCGCTGGTACAACCTCGTGGCCGACCTGCCGACGCCTCCCCCGCCGCCGCTGCACCCCGGCACCGGCCAGCCCGTCGGGCCCGACGACCTCGCCGCGATCTTCCCGATGGACCTCATCGCCCAGGAGGTCACCCAGGACCGGTACGTCGACATCCCGCAGGAGGTGCAGGACGTCTACCGGCTGTGGCGACCCTCCCCGCTGTACCGCGCGCACCGCCTCGAGAAGGCGCTCGGCACCCCGGCGAGGATCTACTACAAGTACGAGGGCGGCTCACCCGCCGGCTCGCACAAGCCGAACACCGCTGTGCCGCAGGCCTACTACAACGCCAAGGCCGGCATTCGGAAGCTGACGACCGAGACCGGTGCCGGCCAGTGGGGCACGTCGCTGGCCTTCGCGTGCGCGCAGTTCGACCTCGAGTGCGAGATCTGGCAGGTGCGGGCGTCCTACGACGCCAAGCCCTACCGCAAGATCATGATGGAGACCTTCGGGGGCACCGTGCACCCCAGCCCCTCCGACCTCACCGAGGCCGGGCGGACGATGCTCGCGAGCGACCCCGACTCCCCCGGCTCCCTCGGGCTCGCGATCAGCGAGGCCGTCGAGGTCGCCGCCCAGGACCCCACCGCCAACTACGCGCTCGGCTCCGTGCTCAACCACGTGCTGCTGCACCAGACGATCATCGGCGAGGAGGCCCTGCTCCAGCTCGCGAAGATCGGCGAGAGCGTCGACCTCATCGTCGGCTGCACCGGCGGGGGCTCGAACTTCGGTGGGCTGACCTTCCCGTTCCTGCGCGAGAAGCTCGCCGCCGGAGGCGCCGGGCCGGTCATCCGGGCCGTCGAGCCCGCCTCGTGCCCGTCGCTGACCCAGGGCACGTACGCGTACGACTTCGGCGACGTCGCCGGCCTCACACCGCTGCTCAAGATGCACACGCTCGGCCACGACTTCATCCCCGACCCGATCCACGCCGGCGGGCTGCGCTACCACGGGATGAGCCCGCTCATCAGCCACCTCTACGACCAGGGCCTCATCGAGGCGAGCGCCAAGACCCAGAAGGACTGCTTCGCCGCCGGCGTGCTGTTCGCCCGCACGGAGGGCATCGTCCCCGCGCCGGAGCCGACGCACGCGCTCGCCGCGGCCGTCGAGGAGGCCATCGGGTGCATCGGGACCGGGGAGGAGAAGGTCATCCTCACGGCCCTCTGCGGCCACGGCCACCTCGACCTGCCGGCCTACGACGCCTACCTGCGCGGTGACCTCGTCGACCACACGTGGGACGACACCGAGCTCCAGGAGTCGGTCGCCAGGGCGCTCACGAGGCTGCCGAGCATCCCCTGATGACCGGGGCCCGGGGGTGCGCGTGACCAGCTGGCAGACGGTGGTCGTGCGCGCCCGGCTGCGGGCGACCCGCAAGAGTCGCTACCGGACCGTGGCGGCGGGGCTGCACAGCATGGCGAACGGGTACCCGGCCGCACCGCTGCCCGATGCCCTGGCCTCCCGGGCGACGTCGGTCTCCTTCGCCGGGGGCGAGCTGGTGACGGTCAGCGGGTCCGGTGAGGTCCCGGGGTCCGTGGTGCTGCTGCACGGCGGGGCGTTCATCAACGGCATCCAGCCGCAGCACTGGGCGCTGGTCGAGCACCTCGTCGGGTCGACCGGCGCCACGGTCCACGTGCCGCGCTACCCGCTGGCGCCGGCCGCGGTCCACACCGACGCGTGGCGCTTCCTCGAGGAGGTGCACGAGCGGCTCGGCGACCGAACGCCCTTGCACGTCGTGGGTGACTCGGCGGGCGGGACCCTGGCCCTCCTGCTCGCCCAGCGTCACGCCGGGGACGCCGGCGTCGCCGGGCTGACCCTCGTCGCACCATGGCTCGACCTGTCGCTGGACAACCCGGCCATCGACCCCGTCGAGCGGCGCGATCCCTGGCTGACCCGGGCCGGGATGCGGCCCATCGCCACGCACTGGGCGGCCGGTGCCCCGCTCGTGGACCCCGCCGTCAGCCCGCTGTACGGCGACCTCTCCGCGCTGCCGCCGACGCTCGTCCTCGTCGGCTCACGCGACATCTGCCGCCCGGACTGCGAACGGCTGCTCGAGCTGGCTCCGCCCACCGCCGACCTGACCCTCCACGTCGAGCCCGGCTCGCCGCACGACTACCCCCTCCTGCCCACCCCGGAAGGCCGCCGGGCGCGGGACGCGATCAGCCGGCACGTCGTCCGGACGCTCAGCGGGTCAGGGTGACCCGGTCGGTGAACGTCGACCCGACGGCCGGCTGGAACCGCGCATCGAGGCGTGTACGGGTGGCCTCGACGGCCAGGAAGCCGAAGGCCGCGTCGCGGTCCCGCGAGCTGACCGCGGCGAAGTAGCCGGTTTCTGTGTCGTCCGGGTTCCGGTCGCGCAGCTCGTGCCCACCGGTGCCGACGGTGACGACGGTGGTGCCGCCGGTCGCGGTCACGCAGCCGGCGTTGTAGCGCCCGGGGACGAGCGCCGGGCAGGAGGGTCCGAGCGCGAGCCGCTTGGTGCGCTGGTACATGTGCTCGTGCCCGGTGACGACGAGGTCGACCCGTTCGCGCAGCAGGAGGTTCATCAGGTCTGCGCCGGGGTCGCACTCGTACACGCCCACCGAGAGGCAGGTCTTGTGCATCCCGACGACCACCCAGGGGATGCCGGCGCCGCGGGCCGAGCGCACGGCGTCCCGGGTCCACGCGTAGTGGTCGGTGCCGGCCGCGTACGACCAGGCGCCGTCGCCGAAGTCGAGGGCGGGCGAGATCATCACGATGCGGACCAGCGGGCGCGTCGCGGGGACGTCGACGTACCACTCTCGCCCGTAGCGACCGACGAGACCGGTCAGGCGGTTCGGCAGGCACGCCTCGAACGCGTCGATGTCACCGTTCGGTCCGTCGTCCTCGTGGTTCCCCGAGACGATCTCGACCGGGTGCCCGGCGCCGACCGCGGCCTTGACCGAACGGCACCAGGCGTCCTCAGCGCCGGCCCTGCCGTAGGAGAGGTCGCCGACGACGAGGGTGAGCGCGTCGCCGCGGGCACCGATGGCCGTGAGCACCCGCTTCGACTGGGTCGTCGCGCCGACGTCGCCGAGCACCGAGAACCGGAGCGGGGACTCCGGGCGGTGCGGCCGGACCGGGGTCCTCACGGGCATCGAGCCGGGCGAGGGGTCGACCCGGACGCCGGCGGGCGACGAGGCGGCGCCGTCCCGCCCGGCCGGGAGCGCACCGCACCCGCCGAGTGCGGCGACCACGAGGGCCAGCCCCACGGCGAGCACGCGACCCCTCATGCGAGCAGTATGCGCCGCCCGCTCAGGACCGGTCAGGCCAACGTGACCAGCTCGCGGTAGTCGGCGCTGAAGAGGTCCTCGACGCCGTCGGGCAGCAGGAGGATGCGCTCGGGCTCCAGCGCGTCGACGGCACCCTCGTCGTGGGTGACGAGGACGACGGCGCCCTCGTAGGTGCTGAGGGCCCCGAGGATCTCGTCGCGGCTCGCGGGGTCGAGGTTGTTCGTGGGCTCGTCGAGGAGCAGGACGTTCGCCGAGGACACGACGAGCAGCGCGAGCGAGAGCCGCGTCTTCTCGCCGCCGGAGAGGACCCCGGCCGGCTTGAGCACGTCGTCGCCACTGAAGAGGAAGGACCCGAGGACCTTGCGGACCTCGGTCTCGCCGAGGTCGGGCGCGGCCGACTTCATGTTCTCCAGGACCGTGCGCGAGACGTCGAGGTTCTCGTGCTCCTGGGCGTAGTAGCCGAGCTTGAGGCCGTGTCCCGGCTCGACCTGGCCGGTGTCGGGGGTGTCGACCCCGGCGAGCAGCCGCAGCAGGGTGGTCTTCCCGGCGCCGTTGAGGCCGAGCACGACGACCCGCGAGCCGCGGTCGATGGCCAGGTCGACGTCGGTGAACACCTCGGCCGAGCCGTACGAACGGGACAGGCCCGAGGCCCGCAGCGGGGTCTTCCCGCACGGCGACGGCTTGGGGAAGCGCAGCTTCGCCACCTTGTCCTGGGCCCGCTCGGCCTCGAGCCCCTCGAGCAGCCGCTCGGCCCGGCGGGCCATGTTCTGGGCCGCGACGGTCTTGGTCGCCTTGGCGCGCATCTTGTCGGCCTGGGCCATCAGGGCGCCGGCCTTCTTCTCGGCGTTGGCGCGCTCGCGCTTGCGGCGCCGCTCGTCGGTCTCGCGCTGCTGGAGGTAGGCCTTCCAGCCGAGGTTGTACTGGTCGAGCTCGCCCCGGTTGGCGTCGAGGTGGAAGACCTTGTTGACGACGACCTCGAGCAGCTCGACGTCGTGGCTGATGACGACCAGGCCGCCGCGGTAGCCCTTGAGGTGGTCGCGCAGCCAGCCGATGGAGTCGGCGTCGAGGTGGTTGGTGGGCTCGTCGAGGAGCAGGGTCTCGGCGCCGGAGAAGAGGATGCGGGTCAGCTCGACCCGACGGCGCGGGCCACCGGAGAGGGTGCCGATCTCCTGCTCGAGCAGCCGCTCCTCGAGGCCCAGGGCGGCGGCGATCTGCGCCGCCTCGGACTCGGCCGCGTACCCGCCGGCGGCCGTGAACTCGGCGTCGAGCCGGGTGTAGCGACGCATCGCCCGCTCCTGCTTCTCGCCGGTCTCCGTGGCCATCGCCTGCTCGGCGGCCCGCAGGTCGCGCACGATGGTGTCGAGCCCGCGGGCGGAGAGGACGCGGTCGCGCGCGGAGACGTGGAGGTCGCCGGTGCGGGGGTCCTGCGGCAGGTAGCCGACGGTGCCGGAGCGGGTGATGGTGCCGCCCGCCGGCTGGGTGACCCCGGCGAGGGTCTTGGTGAGGGTGGTCTTGCCGGCGCCGTTGCGGCCGACGAGCCCGATCCGGTCCCCCGGGGCGACGCGGAAGGTCGCGCCGTCGAGGAGCAGGCGGGAGCCCGCGCGCAGCTCGACGGCGGCAGCGGTGATCACGGAGGGTCCTTCGGTCGGGGGCGACGCGCGCGAACGGGAGCGACGATGGTGTCCGGCGGCGCGTGGTCGCCCCTAGTCTAAGGCGGGCCGGAGACCGCTCCGGCACCGCGCGAGTCCGGAGGCTGCCGCATGAGCTTCAACGACAACGTCACGCTCGACACCTCACAGGTGCGCTCGGGCGGTGGAGGGGGCTCGGGCGGGCCCGGCGGCCTCGTCGTCGGGGGCGGCATCGGCGGCATCATCCTCACGCTCGTCCTCATGTTCTTCGGCATCGACCCCGGGCAGCTGCCCGGTGGTGGCGGGCAGCTGGACCCCGGGCAGGTGCAGGCCGGCGGCCAGCAGGACGACGCCGCCTTCGAGCGGTGCCAGAAGGGCTCGGACGCGAACGCGGACGTCGAGTGCCGGGTCATCGGCACGGTCAACTCGGTCCAGGCCTTCTGGGGCGACGAGCTGGTCCGGTACAAGCGCGAGTGGCAGCCCACGCAGACCGTGCTCTACAGCGGCCAGACCCAGTCGGCGTGCGGGACCGCGAGCAACCAGGTCGGCCCGTTCTACTGCCCGCTCGACAAGCTCGTCTACATCGATGCCGACTTCTTCGAGGTGCTGACCAGCCAGTTCGGGGCCGACGACGGTGCGCTCGCGCAGGAGTACGTGGTCGCCCACGAGTACGGGCACGCCCTCCAGGACCAGCTCGGGCTGCTCGGCCGGGCCCAGCAGGACCCACAGGGCCCGGAGTCGGGTGCGGTGCGCGTCGAGCTGATGGCCGACTGCCTCGCCGGTGTCTGGGCCCAGCACGCGAGCACCGTGCCGGACGAGGACACGGGCACGCCGTTCCTCCAGCCACTGACCGACGCCGACATCCGCTCGGCCCTCTCCGCGGCCTCCGCCGTCGGGGACGACCGGATCCAGCAGGCCACGAGCGGACGGGTCAACCCGGAGTCGTGGACCCACGGCTCGGCCGAGGCCCGCCAGCGCTGGTTCCTCCAGGGCTACTCGACCGGCGACCTCAACCGCTGCGACACCTTCGCGGTGGCCTCGGTCAACGAGTAGCGGCCCCGTCAGCCGACGGCGCGCCGCACGAGGTCGGCGACGCCCTTCTCGCCGGCCCGGGTGAGCCGGGTGACGGCCCACGACACCGGCCACATCGACCCGGCGTCGAGCCGCGACACGTCCTGGAACTCCAGCGTCGTGTAGCGCTGGCCGAACTTGCCGGAGTTCTTGACGGCCAGCAGCACCTTCCCGTCCTTCGCGTAGGCGGGCATGCCGTACCAGGTGCGGGGTGCGAGCCCGGGTCCGGCGGAGGTGATGATCTCGTGCAGCCGGGTGCACAGGGCCCGGTCGGCGTCGTCCATCCTCGCGATGGCCTCGAGCACGGCCCGGACGTCGTCCTCGGCCTTGGCCCCCTTCGCGGCGGCGCGGCGCTCGGCGACGGTGGCCTTCATCGCCGCCTTCTCGGCGTCGCTGAGGACGTTCCCACTGGACTTCTTCGCGGCGCTCATGGCGCTCCCTCCCTCTGTCGTGGATCGTGCTGCGCCCATCGTGCTCCGCCGGTGGTCGGCGCCGCTTCTCCGAACCTGACCGACCGCCGGGGTGGACGGACCCCGCCTCGTCGGTGAGCATCGAGGGACCGCGACCCCAGGAGGAAGCATGCGCGTCGTCTCCGTCATCCCGAACCTCAACGTCCCCGACCTGGCTGCCGCCGGGGCCTTCTGGGCCGACGTCATGGGCCTGTCGACCGAGGAGATGAACCTCGGCTGGGTCGCCCGCTACACCTCCCCCGACACCGGCGCCCACGTCCAGCTGGTCTCCGGCGACGCGACCGCACCCGAGGACTCCGTGCTGACCGTCCGGGTGGAGGACGTCGACGCCGCGTACGAGGAGGTGCTCGCGGCCGGTGTGGAGGTCGTGCACCCGCTCGTCACCGAGGAGTGGGGCGTCCGCAGGTTCTTCGTGCGTGCGCCGGGGGGTGTCGTCGTCAACATCGCCCAGCACCACGAGTGAGCGCGCACCCGTACCCTTCGGCCATGGCCACCGGAGAGCGCACGACCTACCTCCTCGTCGACGGCGAGAACATCGACGCGACGCTGGGGACCTCGATCCTCGGCCGCCGTCCGCGCCCCGAGGAGCGCCCGCGCTGGGAGCGCCTGCTCCAGTTCGCCGAGGGCCGGTGGAGCCAGCCGGCGGTCGGGCTGTTCTTCCTCGCGGCCAACACCGAGCTGCCGATGACCTTCGTGCAGGCGCTCCTGGCCATCGGCTACCGGCCCGTTCCGCTGTCCGGTGCGCCGGGCGAGAAGGTCGTCGACATCGCCATCCAGCGCACGCTCGCCGAGCTGCGGAGCCGCGAGGCCGACGTCCTGCTCGTGAGCAACGACGGCGACTTCGCCGGGCAGGTCGAGGACCTGCTCGACGGGCGCCGGGTCGGGGTCGTCGGCTTCACCGAGTTCCGCAGCCACACGTTCACCGAGATGACCGAGCGCGGGCTGGAGTTCCTCGACCTCGAGTACGACGTCGCCGCGTTCAACGAGCGGCTGCCGCGCGTGCGGATCATCCCGATCGCGGAGTTCGACCCGGCCCAGTTCCTGTAGGTCCCGGGCTTCCTGCCCCCATGATGGGTCCGTGGAGTCCAGACGCGAGGGGTCGCACCGGGCCGCGGGGCACCGGCCGCTCGGGCCGCCCCCCGTCTGGCGGTACGCGCCGCGCCGCCTCTTCCACGATGCCCTGACCCTCGTCCTCATGGTCGGCGTGCTGACGATGGTCGCGGTCTCCGCCTCCGCCGGACCGTTGTACGCCGAGGCGGTGTCGGACGCGGCCGTGCGGCTGGTTCTCGACGCGGTGCCGGACGTGGCCTCGGCGAACGCCGCACCGGTCGTCCGGCTCACCGGGGGCGTCGACCCGGATCCGGCGGAGTGGGAGGACTCCCTCCGGTCGCTAGGAGAGGTGCCCGGACTGGCGCCGGCCACCGTCACGCTCCAGAGCATCTCGACCGAGCTGCACCCCAAGGTGCTCTACGACCCGGTCGGGCCGGTGTTCACCGGACCCGAGGGGTCGGCCCCGCTGCGGCTGTTCGGGGTCGAGGACCCCGAGTCGCGGCTGTCCGTGGTCTCCCGCGCTTCGGAGGGCGCCGAGGGCGTCTGGCTGCCGCAGCCCGTCGCGGAGGCGACCGGCGTCGGCTCCGGTGACGAGGTGCGGGTGCAGCTCTCCGGGACGCCCGACGCGCCGACCGTCACGACGAGGGTCTCCGGTACCTACGCCGTCGAGGCGGACGGGCGCACCCCCCGCGAGGCCTCCGGCGGCCGGCTCTGGCGGGAGGTGGCCGACGCCGGCTACCCCGCCGACGCGATGATGACGACGGTGCGGGCCCGGCTGGCCGTCGCGGACCCCGCGACCACCGTGGCCCTGGCCCGCCGGGCCGACGACGAGCTGCTGTGGGCCGCCCAGGCCGGGCTGGCCGACGAGCGTCCCCGCCTCGATGCCCTCCAGCGCACCGCGGACGCCGTGACGCTCCTGCGCGGGCGGCTGGTGGCCCGGGCCGACCTCTCGAACGACCCCGTCAGCCTGCGCCCCGGCCTGGCCAGCGGCCTCGAGGACCTGGCCTCCTCGGCGGACGAGCTGGCCGCGGCCGCTCGCCGCGGTGCTGCCGTGACGACCCGCGCCGGCATCGTCCTCGCCCTCGGCCTGGTCGTCGCCGCGGCCGGCTACACCACCGGACGCCGTCGACGGGAGGTGCAGCTGGCGGCCGGGGTCGGGCGCCGGCCCGTCTCCGCCGGCGCGCTGCACGCCACCGAGCTCGTGCCGGCCGCGCTGGTGGCCGGGCCGATCGGGTGGCTCGTCGCCCGCGGACTCGTCGCCACCGCGGTCGGGCCGAGCGAGCCCAGCCGGGCCGCCCTGACCAGCGCGGCGCTCTGGTGCGTCGGGGCCGTGCTCGTGGCGGTCCTGGCCTCCGGGGCGGTCATGGCCGCCGCGACCCGCCTCGAGACCCGCCGGCTCGAGGGCCGCCCCGACCCGCGGGTGCCCTGGGTTCTCGTCCTCGTGGTCGTCGCGGCGTCGGCGACGGCCGGCCTGCTGGGCCGCGACCCCTCGCCCGGGGAACGGCTCGGCCCGCTCGACCTGCTCGTGCCGCCGCTGGTCTTCGGGGCGGTCTCCGCCGTCGGGGCACGGCTGCTCTTCGCGGGGCTCCGCCGGGTGCGGGGCGCGTCGCGTCCGCCCACCCGCGGGTCGGTCACGCGCTGGCTGGCCCGGCGCCGTCTCCAGGCGCCCGACCGCGGGCGGGAGGCGGCGGCCACCATCGCCGCGACCGGTCTGGCGATGCTCGTCTTCTCGCTCGCCGCGCTCTCCTCGCTGCGCGACACCGTCGAGGACCGGGCGGCGGTCGAGGTCGGGGCCACCGTCGTCGACCGGGTCGGCTCGTCGTGGCTCCTCGACCCGGGGGCCGCGGTGCAGGCGCTGCCGCCCGAGGACGGCTCACCGCTGCCGCTCGCCGACGTGCCCGTCGGGCGCACGCCGCCGTTGCCCGCCGGCCAGACGGTCGTCTGGCGCACCCGCACCAGCATCGCCGCGAGCACCAACGGCGTGGCCCTCATGGTCACCGATCCGATGCGCCTCACGGAGTCCGCTTCCTGGGGCTCGGGGTCCGGCGCGGTCGCGGAGGGCCGGGAGCTGCTGCCCACCCTCGCGCGGGAGGACGCCGAGATGACGGACCTCATCCGGCGCAGCGGGCTGACCGGCCAGATCCCCGGACTGCTCGTCGGGTCCATCGAGGACCTCGAGCTCGAGGTCGGCTCCGAGCTGACCGTCGACACCCTCTACTTCCCGGTGCGCGTCGTCGTCCGCGGGATGGTCGCGACGTTCCCCGGCGCGGGCACCGGGCAGCCCACCCTCGTGCTGCCCGCCGACAGCTTCTTCGCCTCCCAGCTCAACGACGACCCCCGGCTCCGCCCCGCACCGGGCACGCCCCGCAACCGCCCCATCGACTTCCAGGCCGACCTCTGGTCCTCGACCACGGCCGGGGCCGCGGCCACCCTGCGCGCGCTCGACCTGACAACCCAGCCGGTCGGGACGACCGCCCGCGCCCGGGCCACGGACGTCTACGTCGCCGCCGAGCAGGCCCGCCGCTACCAGATCGGGCTGGGGCTGGTCTTCGGGGCGGTCGGGCTCGCGGCGGTCACCCTCGCGGCCGTCCGGCTGGCCCGCCGCTCCCCCGCCGCCGACCGGATGCTCGCCTGGAGCGGGGCCGGGCGCGACTCCCCGGCGCGGGCCCGGGTCGTCGAGGTGGGGGTCGTCCTCGTCCTGTGCACGGTGCTCGCCGCGGCGTCGCTGCTTGCCCTGCGCCCCCTGGGGCGGCTGCTGCTCGAACCGGGTGACGGCCGCGACCCGGCCGCCGCGCTCGTCCTGCCGTGGCCGGCGCTGCTCACCGGGGTGGGCTGGCTGGCGCTCACCGCCGTCGTTGCGGTGGCCGGCACGGTGCTCGCGGCCTCGTCCCGGCCCGCCGTGGAGGTGCTCCGTGGCGAGGACTGATCGCCGGACGTCGGCCCCCGACCGCTCGGGGCCGGCCGCCGCGTGCTCAGGGCTGGTCCGCATCTATCCGACCGCGACCGGCGAGACCCACGCGCTGCGGGGCGTCGACGCCGAGTTCCGCGGCCGGACGGTCACCGCCCTCACCGGGCCGTCCGGCAGCGGGAAGTCGACCCTGCTGGCCCTCCTCGCGCTGCGCGACCGCCCGAGCGGCGGCGAGGTGACCATCCTCGGGCGCAACGCGGCGACCCTGCGCCCCGCCGAGCGGCGCGCCCACAGTCGCCGGACCATCGCCTGGGTGCCGCAGCGGCCGACCGACGGCGTCCTCCCCCACCTCACCGCGGCGCAGAACGTCGAGCAGGCGGCCCGGTGGCGGCACGCCCCCGTGGGGTCCGGCGTCGAGCTGCTCGAGCGGCTCGGCCTCGACCCGGGCTCCTCCGTGCAGGCGGCCCGGCTCTCGGGTGGCGAGCAGCAGCGGGTGGCCCTGGCCTGCGCCTGCGTCGGCGCGCCGCGGCTGGTCCTCTGCGACGAACCGACCGCCGAGCTCGACGAGGACACCGCCGCCGTCGTCATGCGCGAGCTGCGCCTGGTCGCGGCGGCCGGCAGCGCGGTCGTCATCGCGACCCACGACCCCGGGGCCGTCGCGGCGAGCGACCGGGTCGTCGCCCTGCGCCACGGCGTGATGTCGACCGAGCAGTGGGGCGCCGCGACGGCCCGCGCGACCATCGACCCGACCGGACGGGTCCAGCTCCCCCCGGACGCCCTGGCCCTCTTCCCCGACCGTCGGGCGGTGCTGCGCCTCGAGGCCGGCCGCGTCGTCCTCGAGCCCACCGGGGACGACGGATGAGCGCGCCCGCCGCCCCCGAGCCGGCCGCCGTCGTCGACGTGACCGTCCTCGTCGAGCGGGTCACCCACGGGGAGCGGGCCCCCGGCCTGCCGATCCTCGAGGACGTCTCACTCACGGCGGCGCCCGGCGCGCTCGTCGTCGTCGAGGGGCGCTCGGGGTCGGGCAAGTCGACGCTGTGCCAGCTGGTCGCCGGCCTCGAGGCACCGGACCACGGGAGCGTCCTCGTCTGCGGCGAGCCGGCGCACACGGTTCAGGACTGGGGACGGTTGGCGCTCCTCCCCCAGCGGCTCGGGCTCTCGGGTGAGCTGAGCATCGAGGAGAACGTCTTCCTGCCCTGCTGGATGGCCGGCCGGCCCGAGCGCCCGGACCTCCTCGAGTCCCTCGACCTGCTGCACCTCTCCGGACGGCTGACCGGTCAGGCCTCGCGGGGCGAGCAGCAGCGGGTCGCCATCGCCCGGGCGGCGGTCCTGTCGCCCGCGGTGGTCGTGCTCGACGAGCCGACGAGCCACCAGGACGAGGGCCACGCCGACGTCGTCGCCGAGGGCTTGGTGGCCCTGGCCCGGGCAGGCAGCACGGTGCTCGTCGCGACGCACGACCCGCGGCTCGTCGAGTCCGCCGACCAGGTGGTGCACCTGCACGCCGGGCGCCATCACGAACCCGGAGGGTCACAGGGATGACGCGGAAGTCGGCTGGTGACGGGGATACAACCCCGTCATCCGACGGTTTCCGCGTCATCACGGTGATGGCGCGGAAGCCAGCGCTCATCGGCATGAGCGCGAGTTCCGGAGGTCATTCCTCGATGGTGATGCGCACGGCCCGCGCCCGCTCGAGCGCCTTCTCCAGCACCGCGAGCCTCGGGTCGGGGAGGTCGTAGAGCTCGAGCCGCGGCAGGTCACGCAGCCGGGCCAGCCGGTCGTCCTCAAGCACCGCCTCGGCCAGCGTACGGTCGCCGCCGAGCACGAGCCCGGCCGCCCCGCTCCCCCGCAGCAGCCGAACGGCGTGCTCGGTGACGGCCCCGACGAGCTCGTCGGCCTGGTTGGACCGGCGTCGGGCGAAGCGCTGCTGGCTCCAGCCACCGGCGGCCGTGCGCGACTGCACGTACCGCGTCCCCACCTTGTGCGTCGTCAGCCGGCCGCCCACCGCCACCCCGACCGCGTACCCGCCGCGCCGCACCAGCAGCAAGGCCAGGGGATCGGCCTCGAGACGCGCAACCCCGACGACCCGCTGGGGGCCGTCGGGGTTGTTCTCGTCGAAGCGCGCCCGCCAGCGGTCGTACCGCTCGGGCGCGACCTCGACGACGCGGGTCGTCACGCTCAGATGTTGAAGCCCAGGGCGCGCAGCTGCTCGCGGCCGTCGTCGGTGATCTTGTCCGGGCCCCACGGCGGCATCCAGACCCAGTTGACGCGGTAGCCCGCGACGATGCCCTCGAGGGACGCGGCGGTCTGGTCCTCGATGACGTCGGTCAGCGGACAGGCGGCCGACGTGAGCGTCATGTCGATGACAGCGTGGTTCTGCGGGTCGACGGTGATGCCGTAGACGAGCCCGAGGTCGACGACGTTGATCCCGAGCTCGGGGTCGACGACGTCGCGCATGGCCTCCTCGACGTCCGCGACGTTCGCTGGCGTGGTGGTCTCGGTCACTGCTTCGCTCCTTCGGCCTGGTACAGGGCATCGGTGAACGCCGACCACGAGAGGAGGGCGCACTTGACGCGTGCGGGGTACTTCGCGACACCGGCGAGGGCGACGCCGTCGCCGATCTGGTCCTCGTCGCCGGGGTCCTCGCCCTTGCTCGTGAGCATCCGGCGCATCGCCTCGTAGGTCTCGCGGGCGTGCGCGACGGTGCCGCCGGTGACCTCCTCGGCGAGGATCGAGGCGGACGCGACACTGATCGAGCAGCCCATCGAGTCGTACGAGACGTCCTCGACGACGGCGTCCGCGCCGGTCCCGGTGACGTGGACGCGCAGCGTCACCTCGTCACCGCAGGTGGGGTTGACGTGGTGGCTCTCGGCGTCGAACGGCTCGCGCAGCCCGGCGCGCACGGGGCGCTTGGAGTGCTCGAGGATGAGCTCCTGGTACAGGTCCATCAGACGGCCACCTCCGTGCCGAAGATCGCCGGGACGCGGTCGAGGGCCTCGAGCAGGGCGTCGACCTCGGCGGGCGTGGTGTACGCGGCGAACGACGCGCGCGTGCTGGCGGCCGCCTTGAGCTTGCGGTGCAGCGGCCACGCGCAGTGGTGGCCGACCCGCACCTCGACCCCGCGGTCGTCAAGCACCTGCCCGACGTCGTGGGCATGCACGCCGTCGACGACGAAGGCCACCGCGCCGCCGCGCTCGCGCAGGTCGGACGGACCGAGCACGCGCACCCAGGGCCGCTCGGCGAGGCCGCACAGCAGCCGCTCGGTGAGGGCCTGCTCGTGCGCGTGGACCCGGTCGAGCCCGAGCGCGGTGAGGTGGTCGCAGGCCGCGGCGAGCCCGACGGCCTGGGCCGCGACGGGCACCCCGGCCTCGAACTTCTGCGGCACCGGCGCGTACGTGGCGCCCTCCATCGTGACGGTCTCGATCATCGAGCCGCCGGTGAGGAAGACGGGCATCTCGTCGAGCAGCTCGGCACGGCCCCAGAGGACCCCGATGCCGAGCGGGCCGAACATCTTGTGGCCCGAGTACGCGAGGAAGTCGACCCCGAGCTCGTGGACGTCGACCGGCAGGTGCGGCACCGACTGGCAGGCGTCGAGGACGGCCAGCGCCCCGACGGCGTGCGCGCGCTCGGCGAGCTCGCGGACCGGGTTGACGGTGCCGAGGACGTTCGAGACGTGCGTGAAGGCGAAGACCTTCGTGCGCGTCGTCAGCAGCTCGTCGAGGTCGGTGAGGTCGAGCCGCCCGTCCTCGGTGACCGGCACCCAGCGCAGCGTGGCGCCGGTGCGCTTGCACGCCTCCTGCCACGGGATGAGGTTCGCGTGGTGCTCCATCTCGGTGACGAGCACCTCGTCGCCGGGGCGCAGCGAGAACCGTTCTCCCGCACCGCCGCCGCCACCGTGGGTGCCGTTGGTGAAGGCGTACGCCACGAGGTTGAGCGCCTCGGTGGCGTTGCGCGTGAAGACGACCTCCGCGGTCTGCGCCCCGATGAAGCGGGCGATGGTCTCGCGGGCGGCCTCGTAGGCGTCGGTGCCCTCCTCGGAGAGCTGGTGGGCGCCCCGGTGCACGGCGGCGTTCGTGTGCTCGTAGAAGTGCCGCTCGGCGTCGAGCACCTGGACCGGCTTGTGCGAGGTGGCCCCCGAGTCGAGGTAGACGAGCGGGTGGCCCCCGCGCACCGTGCGCGACAGGATCGGGAAGTCGGCCCGGATCCGGGCCAGCTCCTCGTCGGTGAAGGGGGCGGCGCTCATCAGGCCTCGACGGGGGTCTCGGCCAGGAAGCGGTCGTAGCCCTCGGACTCGAGGCGGTCGGCGAGCTCGGGGCCGCCCTGCTCGGCGATGCGGCCGTCGACGAAGACGTGGACGAAGTCGGGCTGGATGTAGCGCAGGATGCGCGTGTAGTGCGTGATGAGCAGGACGCCGGCGCCGGTGGACTCCTTGGCCCGGTTGACGCCCTCGGAGACGACGCGCAGGGCGTCGACGTCGAGGCCGGAGTCGGTCTCGTCGAGCACCGCGAACTTCGGCTGGAGCAGCTCCATCTGGAGGATCTCGTGGCGCTTCTTCTCGCCACCGGAGAAGCCCTCGTTGACGTTGCGCTCGGCGAACGCGGCGTCCATCCGGAGGTTCTCCATGGCGCCCTTGACGTCCTTGACCCAGGTGCGCAGCTTCGGCGCCTCGCCGGTGACCGCGGTCTTCGCGGTGCGCAGGAAGTTGGAGACGGTGACGCCCGGGACCTCGACGGGGTACTGCATGGCGAGGAACAGGCCGGCGCGTGCCCGCTCGTCGACGCTCATCGCGAGGACGTCCTCGCCGTCGAGGGTGACGGTGCCCGAGGTGACGGTGTACTTCGGGTGGCCGGCGATCGAGTAGGCCAGCGTGGACTTGCCGGACCCGTTGGGGCCCATGATGGCGTGCGTCTGGCCGGACTCGATGGTCAGCGTGACACCGCGGAGGATCTCCTTGGTGCCCTGCTCGGTCTCGACGGTGACGTGCAGGTCCTTGATCTCAAGGGTGGACATAGACGTGCTCAGAGCTCCTCGGACAGGGCGACGAAGACGTCGTCACCCTCGGTACGGACGGTGTGGACGGCGATGGGGGTGATGGCCGGGGGGCCGGTGGGCTCGCCGGTGCGCAGGTCGAAGCGCGAGCCGTGCAGCCAGCACTCGAGCGTGCAGCCGTCGAGCTCGCCCTCGGAGAGCGAGACGTTGGCGTGGCTGCACGTGTCGTCGACGCAGTGCACGGCGCCGTCCTCGGTGCGGACGATGGACACGCGGCGCCCCTCGATCTCGGCGAGGGCCGCCCCGACCTCGGGCAGCTCGTCGAGCCGGCAGACCCGGACGAAGCCCTGCTCGGTCAGCTGGTCGCTCACGCGGCCTCCCCGGCGAGCTCGCGCTCGATGGCGAGCATGAGGCGCTCCTGCACCTCGGGGACGCCGATGCGGGCGACGACGCTGGCGAAGAACCCGCGGACGACGAGGCGCCGGGCCTCGTCCTCGGGGATGCCCCGGGCCATGAGGTAGAACAGCTGCTCGTCGTCGAAGCGGCCCGTGGCCGAGGCGTGCCCGGCCCCGGCGATCTCGCCGGTCTCGATCTCGAGGTTGGGCACCGAGTCGGCGCGGGCACCGTCGGTGAGGAGCAGGTTGCGGTTCAGCTCGTAGGTGTCGGTGCCCTCGGCCGCGGCGCGGATGAGGACGTCGCCGACCCAGACGGTGCGGGCGGTCTCGCCCTGGAGCGCGCCCTTGTACTCGACGTTGCTGCGGCAGTGGGGCGCCTCGTGGTCGACGAAGAGCCGGTGCTCGAGGTGCTGGCCGGCGTCGGCGAAGTACACGCCGAGGCCCTCGAAGGAGCCGCCGGGGCCGGCGTACGACGCGTTCGTGCTCAGCCGGACGACCCCGCCGCCGAGGGTGATGGCGATGTGCCGCACCCGGGCGTCGCGGCCGACGACGACGTCGTGCTGGCCGAGGTGGTGCGACGCGTCGTCCCACTCCTGGGCCGAGACGAGCGTGACGTCCGAGCCGTCGCCCGCGAGGACCGTGAGGACCTCCGAGTAGTCGGCGACACCGGAGTGCTCGAGGACGACCGTGGCCCTGGCGAACCGGCCGACGCGCACGAGCAGGTGCCCGTGGACGAGGTCGGAGGCGTCGCCGGACAGGCGGATCCGCACCGGCTCGGCGAGCTCGGCGTCGGCCGGGACGTCGATGACGGCCACGCCACCGCTGTGGGCGGCGGCGACGGCGGCGGCACGGTCCTGGGGCCGCGGCACGCCGAGGGCCTGCCAGTCGGCGACGGGCAGCGTCGTGAGGGTGACGCCCTCGGGCAGCTCCTCGTGCCACTCGAGGCACGCGCCGGTGGACTCGTCGCGGAAGAACGCACCGAGCCGGTCGACGGGGGTGAACCGCCACTCCTCCTCGCGCCCGTGGGGGACGACGAAGTCGGCGACGTCGAAGGACGCCGTGCGCTCGGCGCGCGACTGGTCGGGGACCATCGTCGCGGCGCTGTCGGTGTGGGCGCCCTGGGAGGGGCGCTGGGGGGTCAGCAGCGACATCAGCCGACTGCTCCTTCCATCTGCAGCTCGATGAGGCGGTTCAGCTCGAGGGCGTACTCCATGGGGAGCTCCTTGGCGATGGGCTCGACGAAGCCGCGCACGATCATCGCCATCGCCTCCTCCTCGGTCATCCCGCGGGACATGAGGTAGAACATCTGGTCCTCGGACACCTTGGAGACCGTGGCCTCGTGGCCCATCTGCACGTCGTCCTCGCGGATGTCGACGTAGGGGTAGGTGTCGGAGCGGCTGATCGTGTCGACGAGCAGGGCGTCGCAGACGACCGAGCTCTTCGAGCCGTGGGCGCCCTCGAGGATCTGGACGAGGCCGCGGTAGCTCGTGCGGCCGCCACCGCGGGCGACCGACTTGGAGACGATCGAGCTGCTCGTGTTCGGGGCCGCGTGGACCATCTTGGAGCCGGCGTCCTGGTGCTGGCCCTCGCCGGCGAAGGCGATGGACAGCGTCTCGCCCTTGGCGTGCTCGCCGAGGAGGAAGACGGCCGGGTACTTCATGGTGACCTTGGACCCGATGTTGCCGTCGATCCACTCCATCGTCGCGCCCTCGGCGCACGTGGCGCGCTTGGTGACGAGGTTGTAGACGTTGTTCGACCAGTTCTGGATGGTCGTGTAGCGCACGCGGGCGTTCTTCTTGACGACGATCTCGACGACGGCCGAGTGCAGCGAGTCCGACTTGTAGATCGGCGCGGTGCAGCCCTCGACGTAGTGCACGTAGGAGCCCTCGTCGGCGATGATCAGCGTCCGCTCGAACTGGCCCATGTTCTCGGTGTTGATCCGGAAGTAGGCCTGGAGCGGGATGTCGACGTGGACGCCCGGCGGGACGTAGATGAACGAGCCACCCGACCACACGGCGGTGTTGAGCGCCGCGAACTTGTTGTCGCCGGCCGGGATCACCGAGGTGAAGTACTCGCGGAAGAGGTCCTCGTGCTCGCGCAGCCCGGTGTCGGTGTCGACGAAGATGACGCCCTTCTCCTCCAGGTCCTCGCGGATCTGGTGGTAGACGACCTCGGACTCGTACTGCGCGGCGACGCCGGCGACGAGGCGCTGCTTCTCGGCCTCGGGGATGCCGAGCCGGTCGTAGGTGTTCTTGATGTCCTCGGGCAGGTCCTCCCAGGAGGTCGCCTGCTTCTCGGTGGACTTCACGAAGTACTTGATGTTCTGGAAGTCGATGCCGGTGAGGTCGCTGCCCCAGCTCGGCATCGGCTTCTTGCCGAAGAGCCGCAGCGACTTCAGCCGCAGGTCCTTCATCCACGCGGGCTCGGACTTGCGGTCGGAGATGTCGGCGACGACCTCCTCGGAGAGCCCGCGACGCGCGGTGGCACCGGCGCTGTCGCTGTCGGCCCAGCCGTACTCGTAGGTGCCGAGGTCCTTCAGACCCGGGTTGAGCTCTTCGATGTGGCTCGTCATCGCGATGGCCTCTCGGTGGTCGGGGTCGGGACGAACGTGGTGCAGACGTGGTCGCCGTGGGCGAGGGTCGCCAGGCGTTGGACGTGGACGCCGAGGAGCCGGGAGAACGCCTCGGTCTCGGCCTCGCACAGCTCGGGGAACTCGGACGCGACGTGCTGGACGGGACAGTGGCCCTGGCAGAGCTGCACACCGGTCAGCGCCGTGGGGGCCCCCGGTGTTCCCACCGGGCGGGCCGAGGCGGCGTAGCCCTCGGCATTGAGCGCGGTGACGAGGGCGTCGGTGCGGCGCGCGGGGTCGTCGCCGGCCGCGTCGAGCGCCGGGGCGATCCGCTCCTCGAGGCCGGCCAGCCGCTCCTCGGCGAAGGCGTGGACGGCCGCCTCGCCACCGGTGCGGCGGAGGAAGCGAAGAGCCTCGCCCGCGAGGTCGTCGTAGTCGGAGGCCAGCGCACGATGGCCGGCGTCGGTGAGGGTCCAGGCCTTGGCCGGGCGGCCGCGGCGACGGGGGCCCGCGGCGTCGCGCGGCTCGACGAGCCCGGCGGTGTGCAGGTTGTCGACGTGGCGGCGCACGGCGGTCTCGGTGAGGCCCAGGCGCTCGACGAGGGCGGTGATGCCCACCGGACCCTCGAGGCTCACGACGCGCAGCACCCGGTCGCGCGTGCGCGACTCGTCGATGCGGACGTCGGTATTAACCACACACCCATGTTAGGTAATTGGTCCGACGACGTCCAAGGAAGGCTCCCCTTACCCGTCGAACCCTGCTACCCCGCCGTGCCACGCTCCTCGACATAGTCCTCGGCGCCCGGGCCGTCGATGTCGTCGTCCTCCTCGATGGGCAGGAAGACCGAGGGCATCCGGCGGCGCGGCGGGGCGACGGAGTCGGCACCCCACAGTCGCTCGCGCAGCGGGGCGGTGAGCACGCCGAACGGCGCCGTGAGCACGTAGCCGTACGCGACGACGAGCCCGGTGAGCCCTGGCGACAGCACCAGCCCGACGACGATCGCCAGGAGGACGGCCGCCGTGCCCACCCGGGCGCGGGGGGTCCGCGGCGCCAGGAGGTTGCGGAAGGAGCGGAACCGGATGGTCATCACCATGAGGAAGGCGGGCGCCACGCTGACGAGCAGCGGGAACCACGCCCGCCAGGGGCCGGTGCCCGGCCCGAAGAACGGTGAGTCGAGCGCGAAGATCGTCGCGATGACGACCATGGCCGCCCCGGGCGAGGGCAGGCCGACGAAGTAGCGCTTGTCGGCGGCCGGGTCGATGGTCACGTTGAAGCGGGCCAGCCGGAAGGCGGCGCACGACAACCAGAGGAAGGCGACGAGCCAGGCCAGCCCCGGCCACTCCTCCAGCGCCCAGGTGTGCACGAGCACCGCCGGGGCGACGCCGAAGGAGATGAGGTCGGCGAGGGAGTCGAGCTGGAGGCCGAACGGCGAGGTGGCCCCGACGAGCCGGGCGACGAAGCCGTCGGCGATGTCCATGAGGATCGAGAAGGCGATGAGGACCGCGGCGAGGGTGAAGTGGCCGCGGAACGCGAGCAGCACCGAGGAGAAGCCGCTGATGAGGTTGAGCGTCGTGAACGCGCTCGGCGCGAGGAGACGGGCCCGCTCGCGCTTGCGCAGCTGGCGCAGCGAGACGACGTCGGCACCGCTCGGCGAGACCAGCCGCCAGCGGTCGAGGATTCGGCGCCGGCCGTTGCCGTTGCCGTCCGGGTCCTCGGGGTGCGCAGCGGCGCCGCTCACGACCGCACCGCCGCGGTCGAGCCCCAGCGGGCGATGACGCTCTCCCCGGCGACCACCCGGTCGCCCTGCTCGACGAGGAGCGTGCACGCCGGCGGGACGAAGACGTCCATCCGCGAGCCGAACTTCATGAGGCCGACCCGCTCGCCCGTGCCCAGCTCGTCGCCCACCGCCACCCGGGTCACGACCCGGCGGGCCATCAGCCCGACGATCTGGCGGAAGTGCACGCAGCGCAGCTCACCGTCGACCTCGCGCTCGACGGTGATGTCGGCCCGCTCGTTGAGGTGGGCGCTCTCGTGCTTGTACGCGGCGAGCCACTTGCCGGGGCGCTGGACGACCTCGACGACCCGCCCCCCGTAGGGCGCCCGGTTGATGTGGACGTCGAAGGCGGACAGGAAGATGCTCACCTGCTGCCACTCGCCGGGGGGCGCGACCCCGACCTGCCCGGAGCCCGCGTACATGACCTTGCCGTCGGCCGGGGAGAGGACGTCGTCGACGGGGGCGACCCGCGCGTCCGGTGTCCGGTCGGGGTCCCGGAAGAACGCGGCGACCGCCACGGGGAGCATCCCCAGCGCCGCGGCCACCCCCGGCCGTCGCAGGAGCAGGGCGAGCGCGGCGGGGACGGCGGCGACCGCCGTGGCGGGGCCGGCCTCCCGGTCGATGCGTGGCATGGCCCCCACCCTAGGATGTCGAGACATGGCCGCGGTCCTCGTGCACGAGCTGCACCGCGCGTTCGGGGGGCGGCCCGCCGTCGACGGCGCGAGCTGGTCGGCGGCCGCTGGTCGGGTCACCGCCGTGCTCGGCCCGAACGGCGCCGGCAAGACGACGACCGTCGAGTGCCTCGAGGGCCTGCAGCGCCCGGACGGCGGCACGGTCCGGGTGCTCGACACCGACCCGTGGCGTGCGCCGGCCGGTCACCGCGCGGCCGTCGGTGTGATGCTCCAGGACGGCGGCCTCCCGACCACCTCCCGTCCGGTCCCCCTGCTGCGCCACCTCGCCGCGCTCCACGCCGACCCGTGGCCGGTCGACGACCTCGTCGCCCGCCTCGGCATCGACGGCTTCGCGCGCACCACGGTCCGCCGGATGTCCGGCGGCCAGCGCCAGCGGGTGGCCCTCGCCGCGGCCCTCGTGGGGCGCCCCGAGGTCCTCTTCCTCGACGAGCCCACCGCCGGGCTCGACCCGCACGCCCGCCTCGACGTCTGGGCGCTGCTGCGCGAGGAGGCCGCGCGCGGTGTGTGCGTCGTCGTCACGACGCACTCCTTCGAGGAGGCCGAGCGGATCGCCGACGACGTGGTCGTGCTCGCCGCCGGGCGGGTCGTCGCCTCGGGGACCCTCGCCGAGGTCCGCGGCGACCGGTCGCTCGAGGACGTCTACTTCGAGCTGACGGCGGGGAGCCACCGGTGAGCGCGCCGGCGCCGCCGCGCGCCCGGGTCCTCGCCCAGGCCGCGTTCGAGACCCGGATGCTCCTCGGCAACGGCGAGCAGCTGCTCGTCTCGGTGCTCCTGCCGGCCGTGGCCCTCCTCGGGCTGGCGCTGGCCTCGGTGCCCGACCTCGGTCCCGGCCGACGGGTCGACGTCGCGACGGCCGGCGTCCTCGCCCTGGCCGTGCTCTCCACCGCGTTCACCGGGCAGGCCATCGCCACGGGCTTCGACCGCCGGGCCGGGGTCCTGCGCCTCCTCGGGACCACCCCGCTCGGGCGCGACGGGCTGCTGGCCGGCAAGGCGCTGGCGGTCCTCTCCGTGCTCGCCGTCCAGGTCGTCGTGCTCGGGGCGCTGGGCCTCGTCCTCGGATGGCGGCCGACGGCGTCCGGCCTGCTCCCGGCCCTGGTCTCGCTCCTGCTCGGCACGGCCGCGCTCGTCGCCCTGGCCCTGCTCCTGGCCGGCACCGTGCGGGCCGAGGCCGTGCTCGCCGTGGCGAACCTCGTCTGGGTCCTGCTCCTCGGGCTGGGGGTCCTCGTTCCCACCTCGGTGCTGCCGGGACCGCTGGCCACGCTCGCCTCCCTCCTGCCCTCCGGCGCGCTCGGCGACGCCCTGCGCACGGCCCTCGTCGACGGCGGCTGGCCGTGGGGGCCCTGGCTCGTCCTCGTGGGGTGGGCGGCGGTGGCGGGCGCCGCTGCGGCCCGCTGGTTCCGCTGGTCCGGCTGAGCCGTACGATTCTCACGTGACGACGAGCACCGCGACCCCGGTCGGCTCGAGCACGCGGGCCGGCGCCCGCTGGCTCGCCCCGGTGCTTCTCGCGAACCTCGTCGCCCAGGTCGGCATCGTCGTCACCGGTGGCCTCGTCCGGCTCACCGGCAGCGGCCTCGGCTGCCCCACCTGGCCGCGCTGCACGAGCGACTCGATCACCCCGACCGTCGAGCAGGCCGAGGGCTTCCACAAGTACATCGAGTTCGGCAACCGGACCCTCACGGGTGTGCTGGCCGTGCTCGCCCTGGCGACCGTCGTGCTCGTCTGGCGCTCGGCGCCGCGCCGGGCGATGAAGGTCGCCGCGCTCGGGGTGCTCGGGGGTGTCGTGGCCCAGGCCCTGCTCGGCGGGCTCACCGTGCTGCTCGGCCTGCACCCCACGACGGTGGCGGCGCACTTCCTGCTCTCGATGGTCCTCGTCGTCGCCGCGTCCTACCTCTGGTTCGCGCGCTCCGAGGCCGCCGTCCCGCCGCGCCCCCTCGTCCCCGACCTCGTCGTCCGGCTCGGCTGGGTGACCTGCGCGGTCGGCGCCGTCGTGCTGGTGCTCGGCACCCTCGTCACCGGCTCCGGCCCGCACTCCGGCGATGCCGACACCCCGGCCCGCTTCGGCTTCGACCCGCGCACCATCTCGTGGCTGCACGCCGACGTCGTCATGCTCTTCGTGGGCCTCGTCGTCGCGACCTGGCTGGCCGCCCGCCTCACGGCCGAGGCCACGTCCGCGCCGAGGGCCTGGCTCGTCGTCCTCGGCGTCACGCTCGCGCAGGGGGTCATCGGCTACGTGCAGTACGTCACCGCCCTCCCCGAGGCCCTCGTGCTCGCGCACATGCTCGGCGCCTCGCTGCTCGTCGTCGCGCTGACGGCCGGGATGCTGGCGCTGCGCAGCCGCACCGCCTAGTCCGGCAGCAGGCCCGCCGCGCGGGCGAGGGCGACCGCCTCGCCGCGAGAGCCGGCGCCGAGCTTGGCGAGGATGTTCGAGACGTGCACGCTGGCCGTCTTCGTGCTGATGAACAGTGCCCGTCCGACCTCGCCGTTGGAGCGCCCGGCCGCGACGAGCGCGAGGACCTCCTGCTCGCGCGCCGTGAGGACGGTGGCGGCGGGCCGCGTCGTCAGCCGGTCGAGGGCCTCGACGAGCGGGCGCGCGCCGAGCCGCTCGGCCACCTCGCGCGCGAGCCGGGCCTGCTCCGCCGCCGCCTCGGGGTCCCCGGTGGCCGTGAGCACCTCGGCGAGCCGGGCCCGCGAGCGGGCCAGCTCGTAGGGCTCGGCGCGCTCCTCGAAGAGGTCGACGACCTGGCGCCACGCCGCCACCAGCGCCACCGCGTCGACGCCGCTGCCGGCAGCCCACTCGACGCGCAGGGCCTCGGCCCGCGCCCGCGCCGACCACGCCACGCCCTCGAGGGAGGGGGCCGGCAGGGTCGACCCCTCGCCCCACACGGACGCCGCGTCGGCGGCCAGCCCGCGGGCCACCTCGAGGAGGCGACGGCGCTCCTCCCCCGGCAGGTCGCGCAGCGCCGACCCGAGGTGCCCCACGACGAGGGCGGCGAGCCGCACCTCGACCGGGACGCGCTCGAGCGACCACAGGTCGCGCAGGTGGGCGACGAGCTCGTCGTGCACCTCGAGCATCCGTCCGAGCCGGCCCTCGCGCCCGAGCACGTCGACCGCCGCGGACCCGGACTGCACCGCGAGGCGCCCGTCCTCGGACCACCACGGCCGGGTCGCGGCGAGCAGCGACTCGGCGTCGGCCTGCCCGCGGGCCGCCGGGACGTACGAGCCCGCGGACTCGATGCCCGCGAACCCGGCGGCGGGGAGCCCTGCGGCAGAAGCGTCCTCGACAAGGCGCACCGCGAGATCCCAGTCACCCATCTCGTATGCGGCGGTGACGGCGAAGGCGCGGCCGTCGACACCGAACACCGACGCCTGCAGGCCCGCCCGCCGCGCCTCGGCGTGCGCGCGCTCGAAGCCGTCGAGCGCGGCCCGGTACTCACCCTGGCGCAGGTGCAGGCTCGCGAGGACGTGCATCGCCCGGAGCAGCGCGAGGTCGGGCGCGTCGGTCCACTCGGCGACGACGGCCTCGAGGCGCCGGACCGACTCCCCCGGGTCGCCCGCGGCCTCGCCGAGCCGGACCAGCACCGAGGAGAGGTCGGCGCGGTCGATCGTCAGGTCGTGGCGCACGGCCAGCGCCATGGCCTCGTCGGCGACCGCCACGGCCTCGGCGGTCTCGCCGGCGTCCGTGAGCGCCTCGGCCCTGCGGGTCAGCAGGCCGACCCGCAGGGGGGCGGGGGCGTCGTCGAGCAGGTCGAGGGCCTCGGCGGTGAGGGCGAGCCGGTCGACCCGCTCCTCGGTCATCCGCGACGCGAAGGTGAGGGCGCCGAGCAGCTCCGCGCGCTCGGACCGGCTCGGCGCCGTGCCGGCCAGCCGGGCGCGCAGCAGCGTCATCGCGCGCATCGGGCGTCCGGTGGCGTTGGCCGCGGCGGCGGCCCGCAGGGTGATCCCGTGGGTCTGTGCGGCCTCCACGTCGAGCAGCCCGAGGGCCGCCTCGTAGTGCGCGAGGGCCTCCGCCGGGCCACCCATCCGGCGGGCGCTGTCGCCGGCACGGACGGCGGCCGTGAGGGCGAGCGCGCGGTCGCCGGAGGCCAGGGCGTGCCGGGCGAGGTCGGCGTCGGTGCCGAGGGTCGCGTCCTCGAGCAGAGCGTCGGCGCAGGCCCGGTGCAGCTGCACCCGCTCGTGCGGCAGCAGGTCGTCGCTGACCGCCTCGGCGAGGAGGGCGTGCCGGAACTCGTACCCGCGGTCACCCCAGGGCTCGAGGACGTGGTGCTCGAGGGCGGCGCGCAGGGCGCGGCGCAGCACCGTCGGGTCGACCGCCGCCACCCGCTCGAGCAGGGTGTGAGGCACCCGCCGGCCGATGACGGCCGCGACGCGCACGACCGACTGGGCGTCGTCGTCGAGCTGGTCGACGCGGGCGAGCAGGAGCCGGGTGAGGTCGCCGGGGTCGACCCCGCCGGTGCCCGCGGCGGCCGCGAGCTCCTCGGCGAAGAAGGCGTTGCCCTCGGCGCGGCGTGCGACCTCCTCGACGACGCGCGGCGCCAGACCGGTCGAGACCCGGCGGACGATGAGGCGGACGTCGGCGTCGGGCAGCGGGCCGAGCTCGAGGCGGGTCAGCGACGGCAGCCGCGACCAGAGCGCCAGCGCCCCGGCGAGCGGGTGCCGACGGTGGATGTCGTCGCTGCGCCAGGTCACGAGCAGGCCGACGCCCGGGGGCCCTCCGCGGGTGAAGAGGAGGGTGAGCAGCTCGCGGGTGGACTCGTCGGCCCAGTGGACGTCCTCGACGACGGCGAGCACCGGCCCCCGGCGGCCCAGCTCGGTGAGGGCGGCGTGGACGGCCTCGACGAGGTCGCCGCGCACGGTGTCGGCGCGGGCCGCACCGGCGAGCCGGGGCACGAGCGGCACGAGGCCGGGATGGGTCGCGACGAGCTCGTCGACGAGGTCGCGCTCGCGCGCGTCGAGCCCCGCGAACATCTCGACGAAGGGCAGGTACGGCAGGCTCGTGCCGACCTCGCCGACGCAGTGGCCGACGAGGACCCGGTGCCCCTGCGACCGCTCGACGAGCCGGCCGACCAGGGCCGACTTGCCGATGCCGGCGTCGCCCCCGAGCAGCACCGCGCCGCCGCCACCCTCGTGCTGGCCGAGGGCGTCGGCGACGCGCTCGAGCTCCTCGAGGCGGCCGACGAGCTCGGGGCGGACACGGGGCGGCACGGGCCCGATCATGGCACCCGCCACCGACGCGGGCGCGCTCACGGGTGGCGCGGGCGACCGGTGGCGCGGGGCCGGGTGAGCCGCGCGACGACGGCGGCGAACGGGTGGATGCCCAGCCCGACCGGCGTCCGCTCGACGCGGTGGCCGTCGTGACGGTGCGGGTGGTGGATGTCGACGCCGGCGAGCTCGAGGCGACGCTCGACCTCGGCGGTGACGAACAGCTGGTCCGCGTGGATGCTCATGGTGGACTCCTTGCCGGCTGCGGAGGGCGGGTCCCTCCGACGTCCTCCACGGTGCTCGGCTGAGGTGGGGCGCCACATCGGGCGCCTGCCGTATCCCGGTGCCCCGACCGGTCCCTGAGGTACCTCAGCCGGCTCAGGTATCCACAACATCTCTTGTGCAATTATTCTTGTGCATCTACGGTCGAAGACATGACGAAGCCGGAGATCCGCACCCTGCGCGACGCCGCCCCCCTCGCCGCGTTGGCCCACCCGTTCCGCTCCCGGATCATGGACGCGCTCAAGGTCGACGGCCCGTCGACGGCCTCGATGCTCGCCGCGCGCACCGGGCAGGCGGTCGGCAACGCCAGCCACCACCTCAAGGTGCTCGCCGAGGCCGGGCTCGTCGAGGAGGCCCCCGAGCTGGCCCGTGACCGGCGCGAGCGGTGGTGGCGCCTCGTGTCGGCCGGCACCCGGTGGAGCAGCCTCGACCTCGCCGGCGATCCCGCCGCGGCCGCCGCCGCACAGGAGGCCGAGGCCCTCCAGCTGCGTCGCCAGCTCGAGCGGGTCACGGCCTGGCTCGCGAACCAGGGCACCGACCCCGCCTGGGACGACGCCGCCTTCGCCAACCAGAACTGGATGCGCCTCTCCCCCGCCGAGCTGCGGCAGGTGGCCGAGGAGACCATCGCGCTCTACCGCCGCTGGTCCGACCGCGAGATCCCCGACGACGGGGTCGAGCGCGAGCCCGTCCTCGTCTTCGCGAGGGGGTTCCCGTGCCAGCCGTGACCGCACCCTCCCCCACCGCCACCACCGGGCCGGCTCCCCTGCGCCGCAACGGGAGCTTCGCCCTCCTGTGGGCCGGCGAGGGGGTCAGCGTCCTCGGGGCGATGACCACCACGGTCGTCGTGCCGCTGCTCGCCGTCACCGAGTTCGACGCCGGCGCCGGGTGGATGGGCCTGCTCACCGCGGCGGCCTGGCTGCCGTGGCTCGTCGTGGGGCTGCCCGCCGGCGCCTGGGTCGACCGGCTCGAGCCCCGCCGCGTCATGGTCGCCGCCGACCTCGTCGCGGCCCTGGCCGTCGGCTCGGTGCCCGTCGCCTTCCTCCTCGGGGTGCTCGGCCTGCCGCACCTGCTCGCGGCGGCGCTGGCCAGCGGTGCGTGCTCCGTCTTCTTCCGGACCGCCTACGGCGCGTTCGTCCCCCGCGTGGTCCGCGAGGAGGACCTCGACGCCGCCAACGGCCGCCTCTACGGCACGGAGTCGGCGATGCAGGTCGCCGGGCCGGGTGTCGGCGGCCTGCTCGTCCAGCTCGTCGGGGCCGCCCTCGCGGTCGTCGCCGACGTCGTCAGCTTCCTCGTGTCGGCAGCCTGTCTCTGGCGCATCGACCCGGGCACCCTGCGGGCGGCCCCCGAGCGGCCGGAGCGCGGCCGGCTGCGCGACGAGATCGCCGACGGCGTGCGCGTCGTGCGCCGCGACCGCTTCCTCCGCTTCTTCTCCCTCCAGGGCGCCGCCTCCAACTTCGCCCTCACCGGCTACGGCGCCCTGCTCGTCCTCTTCCTCGTCCGCGACCTCGACGTCCGGCCCGCGACGGTCGGCCTGCTCGTCTCCGCCGGCAGCGTCGGCGGGCTCGTCGGGGCCGCCGTGGCCACTCCCCTGGCCCGCCGCGTCGGCACCGCCCGGGCGATGCGATGGCTCCAGGTGGTCGGTGGCCCGACCGCGCTGCTCGTCCCCCTCGCGGGCCCGGGCGGGGCCGTGGCCCTGGTCCCCCTCGGCGTGGCGCTCGTCGGGGTCGGTGTGGTGGGAGCCAACGTCGTCCGGTCCTCCTTCCGGCAGCGCTGGACCCCGCCGCACCTCCTCGGCCGGACGATTTCGGCCTCGTCGGTGCTCAACTTCGGGACGATGCCCCTCGCCGGTCTCGTGGCCGGGTGGCTCGGCACCTCGCTCGGGGTGCGGCCGACCATCCTCGTGATGACGGCGCTCCACGCGCTGGTGTCGCTCTCGCCGTACGTGGGCCCGTACCGCCGCGGTCGCGACCTGCCGGAAGGGCGCCTCGACGCCTCGTGACCTGCCGCGTCAGCGGATGGCGAGGTGCAGCAGGGGGTCGACGGCCACCGCGAGGAAGACGACCGTCACGTAGGTGATCGAGTAGTGGAAGAGGCGCATCGGCTTCAGCGCGGTGCCGGTGAGCCCGCGCCGGGCGGCGGCCAGCAGGCGGTGCGCCTCGGCCACGAAGAGGGCGCCCGCGACGACCGCCGTGACGGCGTAGACCCAGCCCATCGAGGCCACCGGCACGAGCGCGACGGACGTCGCGACCATGACCCACGAGTACGCGACGACCTGGCGTCCGACGGCGACCGGACCGCGCTCCACCGGGAGCATCGGCACCTCGGCGTTCGCGTAGTCGTCGCGGAAGGCCATGGACAGCGGCCAGTAGTGCGGCGGGGTCCAGAAGAAGATCAGGAGGAAGAGCACGACCGCCGGCCAGCCGACCGTGCCCGTGACCGCGGACCAGCCGATGAGCGTCGGCATGCACCCCGCGATGCCGCCCCAGACGATGTTCTGCGAGGTGCGCCGCTTGAGCAGCACCGTGTAGCCGACGGCGTAGAGCGCGATGGCCAGCACCGACAGGACGGCCGAGAGCACGTTGACGACGAGCGCGAACCAGACGGTGGAGGCCACGGTCAGCACGCCGCCGAAGACCATCGCCTCGGTGACCGTGACCTCGCCGGTGACCATCGGGCGCGAGCTGGTGCGGTGCATCAGGCGGTCGATGTCGCGGTCGTAGACGGAGTTGAACGTGTTGGCCGCCCCGGCGCTGAGGATGCCGCCGACGAGGGTCGCCACGACGAGCCACAGCGAGGGCACGCCGCGCTCGGCGAGGAACATCACGGGGACCGTCGTCACGAGCAGCAGCTCGATGATGCGCGGCTTGGTCAGCGCCACGAAGGCGGCGACCCGGTGCCGACGGCCGCGGGCGTCGACGGGCGCCGATGCGGCAGTCAGTGGGGAGGTGGCCACGTCGTCCTTCGCGGTCGGCCGGAAACGGTGCGCCGCGATTCTAACCGTCAGGAGACAAGAGGCCGAAGGCCGGGCCTCATCGGGGCCCGGGTCCGGCACTAGGGTGGTCGACGAAGCGTCCCACGGCGCCCCTCACCGCCGGTGGTTCCGACCGAGTTCGTCCCCGTGAGAGAGGTTTCCCTTGACCACCACCACCTCCCGCAAGCGCTCCACCTCGCTGCTGGCCGGCCGCTCCCCCGAGCTGTCCCGGCCCGTCGCGAAGAAGGCGAAGTGGACCGACCTCGACGTCCGGGCCGTCGACACCGTGCGTGTCCTCGCCGCCGACGCGGTGCAGAGGACCGGCAACGGCCACCCCGGCACCGCGATGAGCCTCGCGCCCGTCGCCTACCTGCTCTTCCAGAACGTCATGCGCCACGACCCCTCCGACCCCACGTGGCTGGGCCGCGACCGCTTCGTCCTGTCGTGCGGGCACTCCTCGCTCACGCAGTACATCCAGCTCTACCTGTCCGGCTACGGCCTCGAGCTCGCCGACCTCAAGGCGCTGCGCACGTGGGGTTCGCTCACCCCGGGCCACCCCGAGGTGCACCACACCCCCGGTGTCGAGATCACGACCGGCCCGCTGGGCTCGGGCCTGGCCTCGGCCGTCGGCATGGCGATGGCCCAGCGCCGCCAGCGCGGCCTGCTCGACCCCGAGACCAAGGCCGGGCAGAGCCCGTTCGACCACCACGTGTGGGTCCTCGCATCCGACGGTGACCTCATGGAAGGCGTTGCCTCCGAGGCCTGCTCGCTCGCCGGGCACCAGGAGCTGGGCAACCTCACCGTCGTCTACGACGCGAACCAGATCTCCATCGAGGACGACACCGACATCTCCTTCTCCGAGGACGTCGCCAAGCGCTTCGAGGCCTACGGCTGGGACGTCGTCGACGTCGACTGGCGCAAGTCGTCCGACCCCGCCGGCGACGCGAGCTACACCGAGGACGTCGACGCGGTCCTCTCCGCGCTCGAGAGGAGCCGCCGCCCGGGCAGGCGCCCCACGCTGGTCCGCCTGCACACCGTCATCGCCTGGCCGGCCCCCTCGGCCCGCGGCACCGGCAAGTCGCACGGCTCGGCCCTCGGCGAGGACGAGGTCGCGGCGACCAAGGAGATCCTCGGCTTCGACCCGAAGAAGTCCTTCGAGGTCGACCGCGCCGTCATCACCCACACCCGCGAGGTGAAGAAGCGCGGCAAGGCTGCCCACCGCGAGTGGGACAAGGGCTACAAGGCCTGGCGCAAGGCCAACCCCGAGCGCGCTGCCCTCCTCGATCGGCTCGCCGCCGCTGAGCTCCCGGCCGACTTCGCCAAGGCCCTGCCGGTCTTCGACGCCGACCCCAAGGGCATCGCCACGCGGGCCGCCTCGGGCAAGGTGCTCGGCGCGCTCGCCGACGCCGTCCCCGAGCTGTGGGGCGGGTCGGCCGACCTCGCCGAGTCGAACAACACGACGATGGGCGGCCAGCCGTCGTTCATCCCGTCCGGGAAGCAGACCGCGGAGTGGAAGGGCGGGCCCTACGGCCGCACCCTGCACTTCGGCATCCGCGAGAACGCGATGGGCATGATCCTCAACGGGATCGCGCTCGAGGGACTGACCCGCCCCTACGGCGGCACCTTCCTCGTCTTCTCCGACTACATGCGCCCGGCCGTGCGCCTCGCCGCCATCCAGGAGCTCCCGGTCACCTTCGTGTGGACCCACGACTCCATCGGCCTCGGCGAGGACGGCCCGACCCACCAGCCCGTCGAGCACCTCGCCTCGCTGCGGGCCATCCCCGGGCTGGCCGTCGTCCGCCCGGCCGACGCCAACGAGACCTCCGAGGCCTGGGGCGAGGTCCTGCGCCGCGGCCGGCCGGCCGGTCTCGCGCTCTCCCGTCAGGCGCTCCCCACGCTCGACCGGAAGACCCACGCGAAGGCCTCCGGTGTCCGCAAGGGCGCCTACGTCCTCGTCGACGGCGGCCCCGGGGGCGACCAGGCCCCCGAGGTGGTCCTCATCGCCACCGGCTCGGAGGTCACCGTCGCGCTCGCCGCACGCGAGGCCCTCGAGAAGGCCGGGACCCGCACGCGCGTGGTCTCGATGCCCTGCCGGGAATGGTTCGAGGAGCAGCCGCGCTCCTACCAGAACAAGGTCCTGCCGCCCGAGGTCAAGGCCCGGGTCAGCGTCGAAGCCGGAGTGGCGATGGGGTGGCACGACCTCGTCGGTGACGCCGGTCGGTGCATCAGCCTCGAGCACTTCGGGGCCTCGGCCGACGGCGCGCGGCTCTTCAAGGAGTTCGGGGTCACGCCCGAGGCCGTCGTCAAGGCGGCCAAGGACTCGCTGAAGGCCGCTCGCGCCGCCGGCGGTGTGCCCGCCGTCAACGACACCGCCCCCCGCGCCCGCAAGGACGAGGGCACCGACGTCGGCACGCCCAAGGCGCCGAGCCGCAAGAGCGCGGCCTCGGCGAGGAAGTGAGACCACCCATGACCGCACCCCAGCCCCTCCAGGACCTCGCCGCGAACGGCGTCTCGGTCTGGCTCGACGACCTCTCGCGCGAGCGGATCTCGTCCGGCAACCTCCAGGAGCTCATCGACGACCGGGGCGTCGTCGGTGTCACGACCAACCCGTCGATCTTCCAGGCCGCCCTGTCCGAGGGCCATGCGTACGACGAGCAGGTCGACGAGCTCGCCTCCGCCGGCAAGACCGTCGACGAGGCCGTCTTCGCGCTGACCACGCGCGACGTGCACGACGCCTGCGAGGTGATGAAGCCGGTCTTCGAGGCCACCGACGGCGAGGACGGCCGGGTCTCCATCGAGGTCGACCCCCGCTCGGCCCACGACACGGCGAAGACGGTCGCGGAGGCCAAGGCGCTGGCCGCCGAGGTCGACCAGCCCAACGTGTTCATCAAGATCCCGGCGACCGTCGAGGGCCTCCCCGCCATCTCGCAGGTCCTCGCCGAGGGGATCTCGGTCAACGTGACCCTGATCTTCTCGCTCGACCGCTACCGGGCGGTGATGAACGCCTTCCTCACCGGTCTCGAGCAGGCCCGCGAGAACGGCAAGGACCTCTCG
>JAESFK010000151.1_pt1 | contig 55959 bp, 59 predicted proteins | sample 9269391 | NCBI WGS metagenome assembly JAESFK01 (sample SAMN14506231, study PRJNA617097) | algae metagenome | isolation source: Drouetiella hepatica UHER 2000/2452 and co-occurring heterotrophs from... | place: Slovakia: Slovak Paradise National Park, Hrabusice, Kosice Region | collected 2000-01-01
CCGTCCAACGGGAGGGGAGAGCATGAAGCGGAATTCCGACGCGCCCGCGGGCGCCGGGCCGGGGCCGTCATGTCGACGGCGCGGGTTGCTCTTCCTGTCGCTGGCCGCAGCCGTGACCGCGGCCTCGCTTCCGGCCCTGGCGCAGGCGCCGACTGCCGCGGCCACAGCGTCGCCGCCCGGCAAGAAGCCCTTCTCGCCGCAGGAACTCGATCAGATCCTCGCGCCCATCGCGCTCTATGACGACGCGCTGCTGTCGCAGGTGCTGATGGCCTCGACCTATCCGCTCGAGATCGTCGAGGCGGCGCGCTGGCAGCAGGCCAATCCCGGCCCGACAGGCGATGCCGCCGTCGCTGCCGTGGGCGACAAGACATGGGACGTCAGCGTGAAGTCTCTGGTCGCCTTCCCGTCCGTGCTGAAGCAGATGAACGAACAGCTCGACTGGACCCAGAAGCTGGGCGACGCGCTGCTCGGCCAGCAGGCCGATGTCGCGGCCTCGATTCAGCGGCTGCGCGCAAAGGCGGCCGCGGCGGGCACGCTGAAGACCGGCGCCGGTCCCCAATACACGGTGTCGACCGAGACGCAGGGCAGCGAGACCGTCTATGCCATCGCGCAGAGCAGCCCGCAGGTCGTCTACGTCCCGAGCTACGATCCCAACACCGCCTACGGAACCTGGTCCGAACCGGCCTATCCGCCGACCACCTGGCCGCTGGGCGGGGCGCTGATGCGCGGCCTCATGTGGGGCGCCGGCATCGCGGCTGTGGGTGCCCTGTACGGCGGCTGGCGCTGGGGCTATGGCAGCGGTGGCTGGGGCAACAGCTACACGACGGTGAACGCCAGTCGCGCCGTGAACATCGACCGCAACTTCAATCGCAACAACATCGGCGACGGCGGCCGCTGGCAGCACCAGGTCGATCACCGGCGCGGCGTCGCCTATCGCGATCCGGCGACGCGGCAGCAGTTCGGCCAGAACCGGCCGGGCGCGGAGCAGCGCGAACAGTTCCGGGGACAGGTGCAGCGTCCCGCCCAGACGCCGGCAGGCGGCGCGGGGGCCAACCGCCCCGGCGCTGGAGCGGGCGCGGGTGGCGCGCAGCGTCCTGCGCAGCGTCCCGGTGCCGGCGCCGGTGCCGGGCAGCGTCCCGGTGGCAGTGGCGGTGGTGCCCTGGGCGGGGTCAATCGCGGCGGTGCGGTGAATCGCGAAGCCCAGCGCGGCCACGCACAGCAGCAGCGCAGCGGCGGCGGCGGCGGCGGGGGCGCGCGCGCCGGCGGTGGAGGCGGCGGACGTCCAAGCGGTGGCGGTGGCGGCGGCGGCGGAGGTCGCCCGAGCGGCGGTGGGGGCGGTGGACGTCCCAGCGGCGGCGGCGGTGGTGGGGGCGGCGGACAGCGGGGCGGCGGCGGCGGTGGCGGTGGAGGTCGGCGATGACGAGATTGGGTTCCCGGTTCCTGGCCGCGCTCGTCCTGTATCTGGGCCTGCTCGGCGCATCCCTCGCCCAGGCACCGGTGCCCCAACTGAAGGGTTTCCCGACGCCCGAGGCCGCGGCCGACGCGCTCACCGACGCCATCCGCAAGCACGACGATCGGGAGATCACCGCTATCCTCGGCGTCGACTGGCACACGCTGATCCCCGGCAGCGACTGGCAGGACGAGGAACTGCGCGGGAATTTCCTGAAGGCCTGGGACGAGGGCCACAGGATCATCCAGGAGACTCCGGACAAGGCGCTGGTCGGGGCAGGGACCACGGGCTGGATCTCGCCGCTGCCGATCGTGAAGCAGGGCGATGCGTGGCGCTACGACGTCGAGGCCGGCCGGGCCGAACTCGACGCCCGCCTCATCGGCCGCAACGAGTTCGCCGTCATCCAGACCCTGCTGGCGATCGTCGATGCTCAACACGACTACGCCGCCCTCGATCCGATGAAGCTCGGGGTGCCGGTCTATGCGCGCCGCCTCCTGAGTTCGCCGGGACTGAAGAACGGCCTCTACTGGGAGACGAAGCCGGGCGAGGCGCCGAGCCCCCTCGGCCCGCTGCTCGCCAAGGCTCAGCCAGGAGAGGTCGAGCGTGACGGGTACTACGGCTACCGCTTCCGGCTGCTCTACAGCCAGGGCCCCGCTGCGCCGGGCGGCGCCCGCGACTATCTGGTCCGCGACCGCATGCGGGGCGGCTTCGCCGTCATCGCCTGGCCCGTGCGCTACGGCGAGACCGGCGTGATGACGTTCATGGTCAGCAACGACAGCGACGTCTACGAAAAGGACCTGGGCGAAGAGACGGCTCAGAAGGCTGCGGCGATCAACGTCTTCAATCCCGACGGCAGCTGGCAGAAGGCCGACATGACGCCACCTTGACTTAAGTCAACACGGCGCGCGGCCGGAACGCCCACAATAGCCATCGCAAGGGGAGACATCGTGATGCGTACGATCGTTCTGTTGATGGCCATGACAGGCATGACCTGCGGCTGCGACCAGTTCGAGAGCATGTCGCCGGGGCAGAAGGGGGCCGTCACGGGAGCGGCCCTCGGCACCGGCATCGGCATGGTCTCCGGCGGCAGCTTCGGACAGGTCGTAGGGGCTGGACTGATCGGCGGCGCCGTCGGCTATGTCGGCGGCACGGCCATCGGCAACAAGAACTGAATCCGGAGACTTTCCATGACAAGCAGGACGCTTGCCGCTCTGGCCGCGCTCGGCATTCTGGCCGCCGGCGCTTCCGCAGCAATTGCCCAGACCGCGAGCCTCACCTTCGACAGGGCAGCCTACGTCACCTGCCGCGAGGCCCATATCCTGCCTTCTGACCAGCGCATCGCCCTGGCCGTCTTCCTGGCCGATCATGTCGCGCGGCATCGCGGTGTCACGATCCCCGACGGTGAGATGGGTGCGCAGCTCGCTAGCCTCGTCCGCGGCGGCTGCACGCTTTCCCCCGATGCCTATCTCTTCTCGGTGATCGATCGGGCGGTCGCCGTGGAGTCGCGCCGGCTGCCGAAGCGCTGACGACTGAACCGGAGCAAAGCCATGAAGACGGTACGCCGCGTGTTGGCCGAGGCGCCGCTGTCCTGGCTGCTGTTCGCCGTGCCGATCGCTGCCTGGATGCACCATGCGCGGCCCGAGTCGCCCCTCCTGGTCTTCGTGCTGGCCTGTGTCGCCATCGTGCCGTTGGCCGGCCTGCTGGGCGTGGCGACGGAGAAGCTGGCGGCGCGTCTCGGGGAGGGGATCGGCGGCTTCCTCAACGCCACCCTGGGCAATGCCGCCGAGCTGATCATCGCCCTGGTGGCGCTCCGGGCCGGCATGCTCGATGTCGTCAAGGCCTCGCTCACCGGCTCGATCATCGGCAATCTGCTGCTGGTGCTGGGAGCGGCGTTCCTGGCCGGCGGCCTGCGCTACAAGATCCAGACCTTCGCCACGATCGGTGTGCGCACGCAGATCGGCATGATGGCGCTGGCCGCCATCGCGATCCTGGTGCCGTCGGTCTTCGCCGCCACGGGCTCTGGCGAAATGGCGAGCCGCTCGGTCGCCTTCAGCGTCGTGGTCTCGGCGGTCCTGCTGGTCGTGTATGCGCTCAGCCTCCTGTTCCTGCTGCGCACGCACGCGGATCTCTTCCGGGGCGAGGAGAGGGCCGCCGAGGAGGAGCCTCGTGGAACGACCTGGCCCGTCTCCCTGACCGTCGGCGTCATGGCCGCCGTCACGCTGCTGATCGTCTGGATGAGCGAGATCCTGGTCGGCACCGTCGAGCATGCCTCCGCCGCCCTCGGCCTCTCCAACCTGTTCGTCGGCGTCGTGGTGGTCGCGGTGGTGGGCAACGCAGCCGAGCACAGCACCGCGGTGCTGGTCGCGATGCGCAACCGCACGGAGATGGCGATCGGCATCGCCATCGGCAGCAGCACTCAGATCGCCCTGTTCGTCGCGCCGCTGCTGGTCCTGCTCAGCCTCTGGGTGGCGCCGGAGCCGCTCACCCTGGCCTTTTCCGGCGTCGAGGTGTTCCTGGTCATGGCGGCGACTTTCGTCGCCTCGATCCTGCTCCTCGACGGCAAATCGACCTGGTTCACCGGTGTCCAGCTCATCGCCGTCTACCTGGTCATGGCGATCACCGTGTTCGCGATCCCGGCATAGTCGGACCATGCTGCTGCAGTTCGTCGTCGGAGCGGCCGCCTGCACCTGCAACATTGCGATCCACGCCCTGGTCATGCTGGTCGTGGTGCGCGTGGCGCAGGGCGCCGCCGGCAGCACCCGGCTGGGGCTCTCGCTTCTGCTGATCGCGATCATGGTGGCGACGGTCTCGGTCCTCATGCTGGCCCACGGCCTCGAGGTCTTCGTCTGGGCATTGACCTACGAACTGGTCGGTGCCGTGCCTCCGGGCGCCGACGTTCTCTACTTCGCCTTCGTGAACTACACGACGCTGGGATACGGCGATGTCGTTCCCGTCGCGCGGTGGCGGCTGATCGGGCCGACGACGGCGATGTGCGGCGTCCTGATGTTCGGCTGGTCGACCGCGGTCATCTTCGAGGTGCTGCGCCGGGCCCTGTCGGCCGTCTCGGCGATACGTCCGCCAAGCGGTCTGAGCCGCTGATCGGCCTGCTCGAGCGGTCCGACGGCCGACCGCGTTCGCCAGATGGCGGTGTCATGACTGACATGCTATATCTGCATGGTGCGTAACGGTGCAATTCCCGGTCGGCCCCTCAGGTTCGCAGCCCCGCAGCCGTTCAAGATTTCGTCCCCCCTGCCATGTGACTCGTGCGTCGGGCGGACGCTCAACCTTTGTGGGCCGCTGGACGATGCCCGCCTGCAGCATCTGCTCTCGCTCGGCGGGATCCGGCACTGGAAAAGGCATGAAACCCTCTTCCGCGCGGGCGATCCGATCGGCGCGTTCTTCAAGATCCGCAAAGGCATCGTCGCGGTTTCGCATACGCTCGATGATGGCCGGCGGCAGATCACGGCCTTAAGGGCACCCGGCGATTGCGTTGGCTATCTCGACAGGAACGGCCGCTATGCCTTCGAGGGGCAGGCGCTGACCGACGTCGAAGCGTGCGCCTTCGATCGCCGCAAGTTCGACGCCTACGTCGCTCAACATCCCGACCTGGGAGCGGCTCTCGTCGAGGCGCTGTCGAGCGCGCTGAAGCAGTCCGGCATGCTCTCTCTGGTGCTCGGGCAGCTTCGATCGACGGAACGGGTGGCTCACTTCCTGGCGGAGATCAGTGCGCTCTATACCGAGCGGCATGTATCGGCCGCCCAGCCGCTGACGCTGCATATCGGCCGGCATGAGATCGCCGACTATCTCGGCCTGACGATCGAGACGGTGAGCCGCTCCATCGGCAAGCTCAAAGGGCGCAACATCATAGCCGTCGTCGAGAGCGGCGAAGTCGTGATCCTCGATTTCAAACGGCTGCGCGAGGCTGGCAAGGTGGCGGGTTAGGGCCTTATGCAAAGGGGCTTCACAACCGCCCCGTCCCGATGGTTTGATATTCATCAAGGACAGGCATTGCCCGGTGAGCAAGGCTCGCTGTCCTGATTTGCGAAACCCCTGGCCGGGGCAGGCTCGGGGAAGACTGTGATTTCAACCCGAGGGGAGAGACCGACAATGACGTATTCATCCCGCCGAGAGGCCTTGAAGCTGCTGGCCGGCGGCGCTCTTGCCGCAGGCGGTATTTCCATGCTGGCCACGACTGCCTCCGCGCAGGAATTCGTGGTCACCAACAACTACCAGAACTTCAAGCGCGGCAAGATCGACGGGCTCCATCCTGATCGGCGCATCCTGAACATCACCTGGGAGGACATGGGTCGCATCAAGATGCGGGCGGCCGACCTGGTCACCAACTACCCGTCGTTGCGCGAAGGCATGATCGTCGACTGCAACTATTTCGACCATATCGACGTGCTGATCGCCAAGAAGTCGCCGCAGACGGACGCACAGGCCAAGGCCTTGATCGACAAGGGCGCACAGTTGACCGGCATTCCCGGCGCACGCGAGCCGATCCGCATGTGGAGCATGTCCGGCATGGTCACCAAGGTGACGCCGGAGAATGGCGGCCTGTGGCTCATCAATGCCTCGAACGGCAGGCCGGAAGAGCCGTCGCCCAACAGCGGCGAGGTCATCACGATGCCGCAGGTTCAGACCGCAGCCGGAAAGCAGGCCTTGGGAATGCTGAAGCCCGGCGACGTCGTCAACACCGTCTGGACGCACCAGACCGCGATCGCCGTGAAGATCATCCGCTAGGATGGTAGCCGCCCGTTCGGGCGGCGGGGAGAGGGACGCCGGGCGTTGCAGGCCATGCAGCGCCCGGCTTTTTTGACCCGCTGTACAATGGCGAGGCCTCGATTGACCAAAATCAAGGGCCGGGCAGGTGATCGAGGGTAGCGTCTAGGCTCATGCCCACCGAGGTGCACATGCCAAAGAAGAGCGGTCACGACGCCGGTTCCGAAAAGCTCAGGCGCAAGATCTACGAAAAGGAGCTGCGCGAGCTGCAGGTCGAACTCTGCCGTCTCCAGGAATGGATGAAAGTCTCCGGTGAGCGTGTGGTCATCGTGCTGGAGGGCCGCGATGCTGCGGGCAAGGGGGGCACGATCAAGGCCCTGACGGAGCGCGTCAGCCCCCGCGTGTTCCGTGTCGTAGCGCTGCCGGCGCCGTCCGACCGCGACAAGACCCAGATGTACAGTCAGCGCTACGTCGAGAGGTTTCCGGCCGGCGGCGAGATCGTGATCTTCGATCGCAGCTGGTACAACCGTGCCGGCGTCGAGTACGTGATGGGCTTCTGTACTCCCGAAGAGCATCAACGCTTTCTCGAAATGTGCCCGCTCTTCGAGAAATACGTCATGGAGGGCGGCCTGCGGCTCATCAAGATCTGGCTCGAGGTCGGGCAGGAGGAGCAGGACCGGCGCTTCAAGGCGCGAATAGAAGACCCCGTGCGTCAGTGGAAACTGAGCCCGATGGACATCGAGTCCTACTCGCGCTGGTACGACTACTCCAGGGCACGTGACCTGATGCTGAAACACACGGACACCGAGCATGCACCCTGGCACATCGTCCGTTCCGACGACAAGAAGCGCGCCCGGCTGAACGTGATCGCGCATATCCTGTCGCAGATCCCCTACAAGAAGGTGGATCGCGCCAAGGTGAAGCTGCCGTCGCGCTCCAACAAGCGTGCGTACGACGACCAGTCTTCGATCGCCGATCGCCGCTACGTCGCGGAGAAATTCTAGGCGCGACGCCTTTGTCCGCATTCAAGGAGGGAAGAATGTCCAAGCTGATGAGCGTCAAGCAACTGCACATGAAGATGGCCGAGGTGGAAGGTGCCAAGGCCTCGGCCGCGCTGAAGGCGCATGAGGCGGCGGAGGCGGAGAAGAAGGCCTTCATCGATCACCTTCTTGCGCCGTCGGGCCTGACCGACGAGCAGGCGAGCCAGAAGGCCTCGATCATCATCGGGCGTGCCATGGAGAACGGTCTGACATCGGTTCAGGTGCTCCGCTTTCCCAACCACATCTGCACCGACGGCGGTCGCGCAATCAATCAGGTCGAGGAGGGATGGGAGACGACCCTCACCGGCCTTCCCAAGGAGATCTACGATTACTGGAAGCGTCAGCTGCGCCCGCTCGGCTACCACATCCGCTATCACATCATCGACTACCCGGGCGGCATGCCGGGCGATGTCGCGATCACCCTGAGCTGGGGCTGAGCTACATGCAGCCGCGCAGGATCTTCATCGCGGGGCTCCTGACGTCGCTTTGTTCGGCGAGCGTGGCCCAGCCGGCGGGAGGTGCCTTCGTCGGGACCTGGAAGGGCGATGTCCCAGGACTCGGCGAAGCGACCCTCATCATCAGCGCGGTCGGAGGCGATGGCCGCGTCGAAGGAAGGATGGAGTTCGCCCTGCAGGGCTTCGTCTCCACATTTGCCGACAAGGCCGATTCAGCGAAGCGGACCAGCCAGGGCACCGTTTCCGACGGCCTTCTCACCATCGAGGCGGCGTTGGGCGGAAGATATGTCCTGCGGCGGACGGTCGACGGTTTGAGCGGCAGGTACATCCGCGGGACGACGCTCGACGTTCCGGTGACGTTCCGAAAGTCCTGACGCTATTGCGGGTATAGGAATCGGAGCCGGTTCGTATCGTGGGCGCACCGTACTCGTCGAAGGTCAAGACCCATTCGACGCCGAGGCGGCCTCCATTGAAGTAGCCGGTCCAGGACGTGATCGAGTTGCAATCCACTGACGCGTTCTTCCAGAGAACGGTATAGGAAATGCGCTGGCCGTCCATCCAGCCGACGAGAGGGAAGGCGACGCCGGCGCATTTGTAGCCCGTGGCGTTGTTGGCATAGGTCCCGGTGACGCTTCCATTGGCCCCGATCGACTGGATGACCAATGTCGACCCGTGATCGTTCACCCAGGTGCCGGTTACGGAAGGCGATTGGGCGCTTGCCGGTTGCGCCGCGGCGCAGAGGGCTGCCAGTGAGAGTCCGAGGATCGACGCGAGGGGCTGGCTCATTTACGGTCCGCTGGATAGTTGCAGGGCCCTAATGCATCCCAAGTCGTTCCGTCTTTCCAGTGAAAACTAGCCGCGCCAATGTCCGATTCCTGCCAATTCCGCGATAATCAATCCGTGCAGGGGCGAACATGACGGGCATCCTTCACAATCGCTGGATCCAGCTGCTGGCCGGCATCGTCTGCATGGTGATGATCTCCAGCCTGCAGCATGGCTGGACGCTGTTCGTGCATCCGATCAACGCCAAGTACGAGTGGGGCCGCGCCGCCATTCAGATCGCCTTCACGATTTTCATCCTGAGCGAGACCTGGCTGGTGCCGTTCGAGGGCTGGTTCGTCGACAGGTTCGGGCCGCTGCCGGTCGCGCTCGTGGGGGGCGTACTGGTCGCCATCGCCTGGAGCCTGAATTCGGTCGCCGATTCGCTGCCGCTGCTCTACCTCGGCGCGGCGCTGGGCGGCATCGGCGCCGGCTGTGTCTACGGCACCTGCATCGGCAACGCGCTCAAGTGGTTTCCCGACCGCCGCGGGCTGGCGACAGGCCTGACGGTCGCGGGCTACGGCATGGGCTCGGCGCTCACCATCATCCCGATCCACCACACGATCGCCCATCACGGCTATGAGGCCGCGTTCCTCTGGTTTGGCCTGGGGCAGGGTGTGCTGGTCTGCCTCGCCGCCCTGGCGCTGCGCAAGCCGGAGGCCGAGACGCTGGCGATCCCGGAGCGCCTGCCGCATGCGCTGCACGACCACACGCCAGGCGAGGTGCTGCGCTCGCCGCTCTTCTGGGTGCTGTTCGTGATGTCGCTGCTGGTGACGGCAGCCGGGCTGACCTTCACGGCCAATCTCGCCGGAATCGCCCGCAGCCTGGGGGTGGCCGACGTGCCGGTCAGCATGCTGGGCCTGACCCTGCCGGCGCTGACCTTTGCCCTGACCTTCGACAGGGTCACCAACGGCATCGCGCGTCCGCTGTGCGGCTGGCTTTCGGACTATATCGGCCGCGAGAACACGATGTTCTTTGCGTTTACCATGGGCGCCCTGAGCATCCTGGCCTTTGCGCGGTGGGGCGACGAGCCGGTGATGTTCGTGCTGCTGGTCAGCCTGGTCTTCTTTGCCTGGGGCGAGGTCGCGAGCCTGTTCCCGGCGACCTGCACCGACTATTTCGGCTCGGGCTACGCCACCACCAACGCCGGCATGCTGCATACGGCGAAAGGCTTCGCCGCCATGCTGGTGCCGCTGGCGGATCCGCTGGTGCGCGCGACCGGCGACTGGCAGATCGTCTTCGCGCTGGCCGTCGGCGCCAACGCCGTCGCGGCGGTGCTGGGTATCGCCGTCCTGCGGCCGATGCGCTCGGCGTGGCTGCGGCGCGAGTAGCGACTACTCGGCCTTCAACAGGCCGCTCTTCTGCAGCTCCTCGATCGCCACATCTTCCTTCTGCAGGAAGACGGTGAGCTGCTGCGGAGTGAGTGCTTCAGTCTCGGCGCCGAGGCCGTTCAGCTTCTCCCTCACGGCGGGGTCGGCGAGAGCGTTCGCCACGGCCTCGTTGAGCTTCTTCACGATCTCGGGCGGCGTGCCCGCCGGCGCCATGAGGACGATTGGCGTGGTGCTGGCGAAATCCTTGACGCCCATTTCCTGCAACGTCGGAACGTCGGGAAGCTGGCCGGCGCGGCGCGGCGTCGTCACCACGATGGCGCGCAGGCGCCCGCCACGGACATGCCCGATCGAAGCCGGCACCTGGTCGATCACCGCATCGATCTGACCGGCCAGGAGATCGTTCAGCGCCAGTCCATTGCTCTTGTAGGGGATGATGTTGAAGCGCACGTCCAGCGTCTTCTGCATCTGCAGCAGGGCGAGGTGATTGGTGCTGCCGTTGCCGGGATGCCCGATCGTGAGCTTGCCCGGGTTCGCGCGCAGCCAGGCGAGCATGGCCGGCCAGTCCTTGATCGGATTGTTGGCGTTGACCACGATGTCCATGGGCGAGGTGCTGAGCAATGCCACCGGCGCGAAGCTCGCCAAGGTGTAGGGCGGCTTGCCGCCGGTCATGCGCGGGCTCACGAGGAACGTGCCGGTGGAGCCCAGGACCAGCGAGTAGCCGTCCGGCGGTGACTTCGATACGGCTTCGGCGCCGATCGCACCGCCGGCGCCGCCGCGATTCTCGACGATCACCTGCTGGCCCAGCGGTTTGGCCAGCGCCTCGGCGAAGAGACGGCCCGTGAGGTCGGCATTGCCGCCGGGTGCGAACGGCACCACCAGCCGGATGGGCTTGTCGGGATAGGCGCCCTGCGCGAAGGCGCGGCTGGCCGGCAGGGCCGCCAGCAGGGCGGCGATCGTCTTGCGTCGCGTCAACGACTTCATTTCCTGAATCCTCCCGGCGCCGTCTATTGTTGCCGCATGATAACCGAGGGCAGGCTGGGCGCACGCGCCGTCATCGTCGGAGCGGGCATTTCCGGGCTCGCGGCCGCGGCGGCGCTCGCACCGTTCTTTGATACGGTCGAGCTGTTCGACAAGGACGAACTGCCGGACACGCCGCGTCCGCGAAAGGGCGTTCCGCAGGACCTGCAGGTGCATATCCTCCTGAAGGGTGGCGAGCTCGCCCTCGAGAGACTGCTGCCCGGCACGCGCACGGCCTTGCTGGCCGCCGGGGCGACCGAGGTGCGCCAGACCGAGGATACCTCGATCTGGGAACGGGACGCCTGGCAGGCGACGCGCGACCTCGGTTACTGCCAGCTCATGATGAGTCGGCCGGCTTTCGAACACGTGTTGCGACGGCAGGTGCTTCAGCTCGGCAATGTCGTGATCCACGATCGGACACCGGTCGAACGGCTCCCATCCGGTGCCGATCTGACGGTCGTCGCGACGGGGCGAGGGGACAAGCTCCTGTCGGACGTCAGCGTGCCGGAAACGGTCCTTGGCATCGAGGTGAGCTACAGCTCGGTGCGCTTTGCCAAGCCGCCGACGTTTCGCGGTGAAAGGCGATTCATCGCCTGCATCCCACGGCCTCCGGACGACCGTTACGGACTGGTCTGTCCGATCGAGAACGACGAATGGCTGATCACGCTGTGCAGCCGGTTCGACGACAGGGTGCCGGACGATCTCGATGGTTTCCGCGCCTATGCCGAGGCCCTGCCGGTGCCCGACATTGCCGAGCGTCTGCGCGAGGCCGCGCCGCTGACGCCGGTGCGCCGCTATCGAATCGCCGAGGCCCGGTGGCGGCATTTCGATCGCGGGGCAGGGTTGCCGCCGCGTGTGTTGCCGATCGGCGACTGCATATCGAGCTTCAACCCGACCTTCGGACAAGGCATGTCGGTCGCGGCCGGCCACGCCGTCGCCTTGCGCGATGTGCTGGCGAGTTGGGGCGGAGATCTCGACGGCGTCGCGGCGGCCTACCTGCCGCGGGCGGCGGAGGTAAGCCGGCAGGCCTGGTCACTCGCCGCAATGGTCGATCTCGAATACTCCCGTACGGTGGGCGAGCGGCCGCCCAACTTCGAGAGGATCGTGGCCGGTACCGAAGCGATGCGGCGGGCGGCCGTATTGCACCACGAGGTGCAGCTCCTGCGCTTCGAGATCGGCAATCTGGTGAAGCCGGACTCGGCGGCCCGCGGCGGCCCGGCGGCGCGTCTGGTCGCTCGCGAGATGGCCCGTACCGGAGGGCGGGCGCGTGAGCGTTGAATCACGTCCCGATCTCGACGCGCTGCGGCGGGACATGAGGGAACGGCAGAAGCAGGCGAGGGCGGCCGTGCGGATCTACAACCGCCGCTCCTGGATCAGGTTCATGCTGGTGTTCGTCCCGGTGCCCCTGGTCGTCGTGACCTTCCGGCTCTACCTGGAGGCTTGGCACTATTACGTCCTGGGCGGCGCCTTCATCTTCTTCGCGGGCCTGCTCTACGCGCTGGACGATCGCGCCGCCGACCGGCGGGAAGCGGCGCTCCTGGCCGCCAGAAATGCGCGGGCGACCTATCAGAAGGCGCGAGAAGCGGCGACGCGGTAGCAGGCCGTTGAAACAGGCCTCGCCGCGGCCCCAGGAGTCGGGGTGCGACATTCAATTCAGTTGTTTCGTGTATTTCGGTTATTTCGTTTATTTGGCGTGACTCCTGCTTTTTCGACGGCCTGGTAGACCGAATCCAGGCCGGCCGGCTCCGCTATCTTCTTGCGCGCCGGCCGATCAGCAGGATCAACGGGATCGCCATTGCGGAGGCCGCCGTATAGAGGCCGAACGCGTTGATGTAGCCGATCATCGCCGCCTGCCGGTTGATCTCCTTCGACAGTTTCGCGAGACCCGACACGGTTTCGTAGTCCCAGCCGCCGGTGACCCAGGGCAGGGCCAGTGCCTTGTTGTAGGGGTTCACCAGTTCGACCATGCGACTGTAGTTGGTGCTGGTCGCCCGCACGATTTCGGCGACGCAGATCGAAATGAAGAAGCTGGAGCCGATGTTGCGCAGCAGGTGGTAGACCGCCGTGCCCTCGGCCAGGTTGGCGCCGCTCATGTTCGAGAAGGTGACCAGGGTGAGCGGCACCCAGATGACGCCGACGGCAATGCCCTGGAGTAGGCTGTTCAGCATCAGCGTGTTCATGTCGACGTTGAGGTCGATCGCCATCAGCCAGACGCCGGACAGGGTCTGCAGCAGGAAACCCGCGATCAGGCCGATGCGCGGATCCATGCGGCCGACAAAGATGGCGAGGAAGAAGCCGAAGGTCGCGCCGACACCGCGCGCCGCGATGACCTCGCCGATCAGCGCATCGGGGAAGCCGGCATGCTGCTGCAGGAGCGGCGGCAGCAGGACCATCGGCGTGAAGTTCAGCATGCCGTAGATCAGCACCAGCACGAGGCCGATCGAGTAGTTGCGGTCGAGCAGGAGCTTGAGGTTGAGGAACGGCCGCTCGGCGGTCAGGCTGTGCGCGAGGAAGATCCAGAAGGAGACCACGGCGATGAAGGTCTCGATCTGGATTTCGGCCGAATCGTACCAGTCGAGCCGCTGACCGCGCGACAGCACGAGCTGCACGCAGGCGATGGCGACCGAGAGCGACAGGAAGCCCGTCCAGTCGAGCCGGGCCTGGCCGGTCGGCCGGTCGTAGGGCAGGGTGAGGCGCAGCCCGATGAACGAGATCACGCCCACGGGCACGATCATGTAGAAGGCCCAGCGCCAGCTGTAGATCTCCGACAGCATGCTGCCGACGGTCGGGCCGATCACCGGGCCGATGACGACGGCCATGCCGAAGATCGAGGTCACGAGGCCCTGCTGACGCTTCGGGAAGGTGTCGAGCAGGATGGTCTGGGACAGCGGGATCACCGGGGCCCCCAGCGCCCCCTGCAGCACCCGCCACAGGATCAGGCTCTCCAGCGAATCGGCCAGGCCGCACATCAGGGTCGTGAGCGTGAAGGCCAGGACGGACCAGATCATGGTCTCGCGGCGGCCGAAGCGCGCCGTCAGCCAACCGGTCATCGGCGTCGCGACGGCGGTGGCCAGGATGTTGAAGGTCATGGCCCAGGCGATCTCGTCCTGGGTGGCCGACATGGTGCCCTGCATCTGCGGCAGCAGGGTCGAGGCGATCAGCAGGGTGGTCGCGTACAGGGTAGAGCCCAGGACCACCATGACGAGAATCAGGATCCGCCGGCCCAGCGAGGTTTCGGCCTCGGCGGCAGGTGGGGCGGCGTCGGCGGTGGTCGCGCTTGAACTCATGGCCTGGGCTATTGTAGCCTAGACAACAATCTCGAGCGAGCAGCCTTGGGTCCCGACGACGACGAATATATCGGCTACGTGCTCTCCGACGTTGCGCGCCTGATCCGCACCGTGTTCGACCGGCGCGTGCGCGACATCGGGCTGACCCGCGCCCAGTGGCTGGTCCTCACGCGCCTCTATCGCCGGCCCGGCGCCAGCCAGACCGAACTTGCCGACATGCTGGAGATCGATCGCGCCAGCGCCGGCCGCATGATCGACCGCATGCAGAAGAACGGCTGGGTCGAGCGCCGCGCCGACAGCGAGGACCGCCGCATCAACCGGCTGTATCTGACGGCCGACGCCCGGCGCGCGCACAAGGATATGTGGGCAGTCGCCGAGGCCACGGTCGACGACGCGCTGGCACCGCTCTCCACCGCCGAACGCGAGCAGTTCACGCGGCTGGCGGCGCGGGTAAAGGGCCAGCTGCAGTCGATGGCGGGGGCCCACGGCACATGAGCCGTCGCCCGGTTCCCGTCCTGCGGCTGGTGCTGCTGTTCGCGGTGCCCTTGCTGGCGGCCGGCGGGGCGGGCTGGTGGTGGCTGTCGGGCGGTCGCTACGTTTCGACCGACAACGCCTATGTGAAGGCCCATATCGTTCAGATCGCGCCCGAAGTGTCCGGCCAGGTCCGGCGGGTGCTCGCCCGGGACCATGCCTCGGTCGAGGCCGGCGCCCAGCTTTTCACCATCGAGTCCCGTCCCTTCCGGCTGGCGCTCGACAGCGCCGAGGCGGAGCTCGATTCGGCGCGCGCCCATGTCGAGAACCTGCGGGGCATCTGGCGCGAGGCCGTGGCCGAACTGGCCGACGCCGAAGCGCGCGCCGACTATTTCCAGCGCCAGGCCCAGCGCCAGGAGGAGCTCGCCGCGAAGGGCGTGGCCTCCGCCAGCAAGCGCGACGAATCGCAGAACGACGCCCGCGCGGCGGCCGATCGCGTGGCGACGGCGCGGGAGAAGCTGCGGCGCGTGCTGGCGGCATTGAACGGCGACCCGCAGCTCGCCGTCGAGGCGCATCCGCTGGTGCGGGAGAAGACGGCGGCGCGCGAGCGGGCGGCGCTCGATCTCTCGCGCACGACGGTGCGCGCCCCGGTCGACGGCGTGGTGGTCAACATGCGCCTGCAGCAGGGCGAGCAGGTCAAGGCGGCGACGCCGCTCTTCTCGCTGGTCGTGCTGAGCCGCCCCTGGGTCGAGGCCAATTTCAAGGAAACCGAGCTGACCCATGTGAAGGTGGGCCAGAAGGCTGCCGTGATGCTCGACACCTATCCCGACGTGACCTGGGAGGCGCTGGTCGAAAGCGTGAGCCCGGCAACGGGCGCGGAATTCGCGATCCTGCCGCCGCAGAATGCCAGCGGGAACTGGGTGAAGGTCGTGCAGCGCCTGCCCGTCAAACTGCGGCTGCTGCCCCATGTCGGCGAACCGCCGCTGCGCGCCGGCATGACCGCGACCGTGAAGATCGACACCGGCCGCCAGCGCGATCTCACGAGCCTGCTGGGTGGGACGCCGGATGTGCCGTCGGCGCCCGCGTCACCGCCGCACGACGACACCGCGCAGTCGAAGTAGCGAAGCGCCTACTTTTTAAGTAGTCCGTCGTCTCGACCGAAGCACCGTAGGTGCGGAGTGGAGAGACCTTCTCACCACCAAAAGCCGGCAAATCCGGTCGAGACGACGGAATCTCCCTTGGGGTCACCCGCACGCCAGCGAATAGATGTGCTGGACCTCGCCCGGCAGGGGCAACGCCTGCCAGGTCCTGCCGGCGTCGCGCGTGCCGAAGACCTCGCCGTCGTAGCGGGCGCCGATATAGACCTGTCCGGCGTCTGTCGGATGCAGGCCGATCGACATGATCGTGCCGTGCACCTGGACCTTGTCGAAGCGTGTCCAGCTCTCACCGCCATCCTCGCTGCGATAGAGGCCGCCGTCCTTGCTCGCCGCGGCGACGGACAGGGCGGAGTAGAGCGTGTTGGGCTCGACCGGCGAGACCCGGATGTCGCGGCCATAGGTAGTGGGAGAGAAGCGGCCGACCTCCATGTCCTTCCAGGTCCGGCCCTGGTCGCTGCTGCGGAACAGGCCCATGCGGACGGCAAGCCACAGTCCCTCGGGATCGGCGGGATTGATGGTCACGGCATGGCTGTCGAGCATGCCTTCGGCCGTCGTGTCGCTCACGATCCGGCTCTTGAGATGGTCGTGCTCGGCGAGCTTCAGCAGGCCCGCGCTGCAATCGGTCCAGGTCTGGCCGAGATCGATGCTGCGCATGACGCCGTTGATCTCGAGCGCGGCGTAGAGTTCGTCGTGGCGCCTCGGGTGCTGGACCAGCCGCATCACCCGCGACGCGAAGGGGCCCGTGCAGTGCGTGTCGATGGCCGGGGTGGGGAGCGCCTGCCACGAAGCACCGCCATCGTCGCTGCGATAGACGGCGATGGGCGATGCCCCCGCGAACACACGATCCGGATCGCGCGAATCGACGAGGAAGGACCAGACTTCCCGGCCGGCATCGGGGAAGGCGGTCCGGCGGAAGGTGGCGCCGCGATCGGTGCTGCGCCACACGCCGTCATTGGTTCCGGCGAACACGATCTCCGGGTTCTTCGGATGGACGAAGATGGTGAAGGCCTGGACCGTTCCCAGCACATGCTGCCAGTCGCCGCCCGCCGTCGGGCGGCGGAAGACGCCGACGCGGCCCTTGTGGTCGGGCTTTCCAAAGTAACCAGCGACACCGACATAGATGTTCGACTGATCCCGTCCGGTATTCATGGGTCTTCCTCCGGTTCTCTTATGTCTCGTTTGGGGATGAGATTATCGCTTCCAGAGCGGCGAGTCCGTCGGTAAGGGCTGCCGGTCCGGGCTGCAGGATCAGGGGGGACTTGATCTCGTGAAGTCGCCCGCGCTTCACGGCGGGGATGGTCTCGAAGCCCGGCCGCGCCACGACCTTCTCGCTCCTGAATTTCTTGCCGCACCAGGAGCCGATGATGATGTCGGGCGACCGGCGGATCACCTCTTCGCAAGTAACGATCCGGTCCTTGGCGGATTTGCACGCGGCGCGTTCGGGGAAGATGTCCGCACCCCCTGCGACATCGATCAGTTCCGAGACCCAGGCGATGCCCGAGATCATCGGCTCGTCCCATTCCTCGAAGTATACCTTGGGGCGATGGCTCCTCGTCGCCGCGCGCCGGCGTGTGTCTTCGAGATTGTCGGCAAGGCGGTTCGCCAGGCCATTCGCGCGATCCTGCGCACCGACCAAGGCGCCGAGCGTACGGATCATGCCCAGGATTTCCGCGACGGTCCTCTGATTGAAGGCATGGACGGCGACGCCCGCCCGGATGAGCGACGCCACGATATCGGCCTGCAGGTCCGAGAAGGTCAGGACCAGGTCCGGCTGCAGCGCGAGGATCTTGGGAATGTCGGCGGAAATGAACGCCGAGACCCGGGGCTTCTCCCGGCGCGCCTGCGGGGGCCGCACGGTGTAGCCCGAGACGCCGACGATCCGGTCCTGCTCGCCCAGCAGGTAGAGCGTCTCGGTGGTTTCCTCGGTCAGACAGACGATGCGCTGGGGCGGGTACATGTTACGCGGCGTTAAGGGTGGGTACCCGTGATGGTCGGCATTCGGCCATCACGGGTTGCCCGTTCAGTTCTTCTTGACCAGCGGACACTCGCTGTTGGCCAGGGGGCGGAACGCCTCCTCGCCGGAGATCTTCGAGAGCAGCTTGTAGTAATCCCACGGGCCCTTCGACTCGGAGGGCTTCTTGACCTCGAAGAGATACATGTCGTGCATCTTGCGGCCGTCCTCGCGGACGTAGCTCGGCCCGAAGATGGGATCGTCCCACTTGGCGGTCTTCATCGCGGCCATCACCTTCTCGGCATTGTCCGTCCCGGTCGACTTCACCGCGTTCAGGTAGGCGAGCGTCGCCGAATAGAAGCCGGCCTGCACGCTGGTCGGCATCTTGCCGTTGAACCTGGCGGCAAACTTCCTGGAGAAAGCGCGCGTACGGTCGTTGAGATCCCAGTAGAACGCCTCGGTCAGGTTGAGGCCCTGGGCGCGCTCGAGGCCCAGCGAGTGGATGTCGGAGATGAAGACCAGCAGACCTGCGAGCTTCTGGCCGCCCTTGGTGATGCCGAACTCGGACGCCTGCTTGATCGAGTTGATGGTGTCGCCGCCGGCGTTGGCTAGACCGATGATCTGCGCCTTCGAAGCCTGCGCCTGCAGCAGGAACGACGAGAAGTCGTTGGTGTTGATCGGATGCTTGACGCCGCCGACCACGGTGCCGCCGGCGGCCTTCACCACGGCGGAAACGTCGCGCTCCAGCGCGTATCCGAAGGCATAGTCGGCGGTGAGGAAGAACCAGGTCTTGCCGCCGGCCTTCACGACCGCGGAGCCCGTGCCGTTGGCGAGGGCGGCGGTGTCGTAGACCCAGTGGATCAGGTAGGGATTGCAGAGCTTGCCGGTGAGATCCGACGAGGCGGGATCGGGGGCGATGAAGATCCGCTTCTTGTCGCCGGCCACGCGGGCGGCGGCGATCGACGAGGAGGAGGCGCCGGCGCCCATCACCATGTCGACCTTCTCGTTGTCGTACCAGCGGCCGACCGTGGTCGCCGCGACATCCGCCTTGTTCTGGATGTCGCCGGACACGAGTTCGATCTTCTGGCCGAGCACGGAGCCGCCGAAATCCTCGATCGCCATCTGCACGGCGAGAACCGCGCCCGGGCCGTTTATGTCGGCGTAGAGGCTCGACAGGTCGGTGGCGACGCCGACCTTCAGGGTGTTGTCAGAAAGCTGGGCGGCCGCCGGCAGGGCCCAGGCCGCAAGGCAGAATGCGGCCGTGCTGAACAGGTTACGTCTCATCGTTTCTCTCCCTAGGCTTTGTTATTGAGCGAAGCCTATCAAGGCTCCGGCATTCTGCAAGGCAGAGGAGACATCCGATGATCGAGAAAATTCTGGACATCCCGACGAGGGACGGGGCGATGGAGACCTTCATCTGCCATCCGGAGCGGGGCGGACCGTATCCGCCGGTCCTGTTCCTGATGGACGCGCCGGGCATTCGCGAGGAGCTCTATGACATGGCGCGCCGGCTGGCGACGGTCGGCTACTACGTGATGCTGCCCAATCTCTACTACCGGGCCGGCACCGATACGAAGTACGGGCCGGACGTGCTGAAGCACGGCAGCGACGAACACACGCGCATGCGCTCGGTTCGAACCAAGATGACCATCCCGCCGGTCATGGACGACGTGGCGGCGATGATCGCCTATGCGGATGCCCAGAAGGAATCGAAGAAGGGGCCGGTCGGGACCCATGGCTACTGCATGAGCGGTCCGTACTCGCTGGCGGCGGCTGCGGGCTACCCGGATCGTATCGCGGCGGCGGCGTCCTTCTATGGTACCTGGCTGGTGAGCGACGCGGTCGAGAGCCCGCACCTGACGCTCGGCAAGGCGAAGGGCGAGCTCTATATTTCCTGCGCCGAGCACGACGAGCTGGCGCCGCCCGAGATGGTCAAGGAGCTGAAGGCCCTGTTCGACACGTCCGGCGCGAAGGGTGAACTCGAGATCCAGCCGACCGTGCACCACGGCTTCGCCTTCCCGCAGCGCTGGTGCTACGACAAGCCGGCGGCCGAACGGCACTGGGAGCGCTTGATCGCTCTCTACCGCCGAAACCTCGGCTGACAAGGAAAGCGGGGCTCACGATGGACGGACAGAACCTCACCCAGATCGAGATCGATCGGCGCGTCTTCGACCTCTACGACGAGTACTGCCATGGCGGCATCGACCGCCGGACCTTCCTGTCGCGAGCCGCCGCCGTGACGGTCGGCGGGCTCGCCATGGCGCAAGCCCTGCTGCCGCGTTACGTCCAGGCCCAGACGATCTCGTTCACCGACGATCGCATCAAGGCGACGTACGTGACCTATCCGTCGCCGGGCGGCACGTCGGGAACGATGCGCGGCTATCTGGTCCAGCCGAAGGGCAACGGGCCGTTCCCGGTGGTCCTGGTCATCCACGAGAATCGCGGGCTCAATCCCTACATCGAGGACGTGGCGCGCCGCGCGGCGACCGAGGGTTTCCTGGCGCTGGCGCCGGACGGGCTCTTTCCGGTCGGCGGCTATCCCGGCAACGACGATGACGGACGCACGCTGCAGGCCAGGCTCGACCAGGGCAAGCTGCGAACCGACATGGTGAACAGCGCACGCTTCCTGAAGGCCCATGCACTGTCGACCGGCAAGCTCGGCGTCACGGGCTTTTGCTGGGGCGGCGGGACGACCAACTTCCTGGCCGCGACCCTGGGCGCCGACATGAATGCCGGTGTGCCGTTCTACGGCCCGGCGGCAGAGACCGCGTCGGTGCCGAACATCAAGGCGCCGCTGCTGGTGCAGTACGCCGAGACCGACGAGCGCATCAACGCCATGTGGCCGGCCTACGAGGCGGCACTGAAGGACAACGGCGTGCCTTACGAGATGTTCATCTATCCGGGCACGCAGCACGGTTTTCACAACAACTCGACGCCGCGCTACAACGAGGCCCAGGCCAAGATCGCCTGGAATCGGACGATCGCGTTCTTCAGGAAGAACCTGGCGTGATAAACCGCGTCGTCTCGACCGAAGCGCGCAGCGCGGAGTGGAGAGACCTTTCCTCTACGATTTGCCGGCTCTTGGTGGATCGAAGGTCTCTCCACTTCGCACCTTCGGTGCTCCGGTCGAGACGACGAATTCCTGATCGTCGCGCCGTTCGCCGGTTTGGATTTGGCGATCAGACCGCGGTTGCAGCTTTGGACTTGCCGGCCTGCCATTCGTCGAGCTTGGCGCGCGCCCCGTTCCTGGTCGGATCCATCGCCGATTCCTGGCCCGGGACCTTGGCGGCGAGTTCGATCACGTAGCCGTTGGGATCGCGAAAATAGATCGACCGAATGAAATGATGGTCGGAGACGCCGCGGACCTCGCGGCCTTCCGCCTTGCCCCTGGCGAACATGCGCTCGAGATGGCCGGGCTCGACCTCCAGGGCAATGTGCAGGTCGAAATCGTGCTGCTCCTTGAAGTCGAACGGCATGTCCGGCGCCTCGAAGAAGGCCAGACAGGAACCGTCGTCGAGCTGGAAGAAGGTATGGAGCACGCCGGCGCCGGTCGTGCGACCCGTCTTGGTCTGCTCGATCTTGAGCGTATGGGCGAGGGGGAGGCCGAGGAAGTCCTCGTAGAACTTCCTCGTCTCTTCCGAATCGCGGCAGCGATAGGCGTTGTGGTGCAGCCCCTTGATCATCGAAACCTCCGATCACTCACCTTCCCGAGCCTAACGCCGTCCTAGCGGTCGAGCCAGACATCCTCGAAGCGCCAGTGATTGTAGATGGTGTTGACCGCGAGGTTCACGGCCTTGACCTCGGGGCGCCAGCAGGTGCCGCCCCAGCCGTGCTGGATGACAGGGCGTGCGCCGTCCTCCTGCAGCTTCTTGTCGATCTCCCAGACGAGCTTGCGGCGGGCCTCGAGGTCGCTCATGACCGACTGCTGGTCGAACAGCTTCTCGACCTCCGGATTGCAGTAGTTCGTGTAGTTGCGCTCCGAGCCGCAGCGGAAGGTCTCGTAGAAGACGACGTCCGGATCGTCGACGCCGACGCCCTGGATGTTCATGCCGATGGCGAAGTCGCGGCGCATCATCCGGTTGTACCAGACCGCAGTTTCGAGCGGCTCCAGCTCGGCCTGGATGTTCACCTGCTTCAGATGGTCGATCAGGATGACGGCCGGGTCGCGATAGCTCGGGATGTTGCGGGTCGAGACCTTGATCTTCAGCGGCTTGTCGGCCGTGTAGCCGAGTTCGGCCATGATCTTGCGGCCTTCCTCGCGTGCCTTGGCCACGTCGGGGCCGTAGCCCGCCACGGTCGACAGGAACTCGGTCGGCATGCCCCAGAGGCCTTCGGGCGGCGGCAGCATCGCGCCGCCGATCCGGTAGTTGCCCTGGCCCAGGATCTCGTTGAAGGCGTTGCGGTCGAGCGAGAGCGCCATGGCACGCCGGATCTTTGCGTCGTCGAACGGCGGCCTCTCGCGGTTGACCAGCAGATTCGCCTGGGTGTTGGTCGGCTGCGCCTCGCAGATCGCCGTCGGCGCCTGGACCTTGAGATCGTTCACCATGGCCGGCGTGACGACGGAGGTGAAGGTCATGTCGAGCTTGCCGGCCACGAAGGTCAGCAGCGAGGTCGCCCGGTTGGGGATGATCGAGAATTCGATCGCGTCGAGGTAGGGCCGGCCGGGCTTCCAGTAGTCCGGGTTGCGCGCGAGCTTGATCGACTCGTTCTGCTTCATCTCGACGAACTTGAACGGGCCTGTGCCGATTGGCTTCTGTCGCATCTGGGCCGTCGGGACGTGGCAGGGATAGACCGGCGAGAAGGCCGCGGCGAGCATGGTCAGCAGCGACGGCTGCGGCCGCTTGAGATGGAAGGTCGCTTCGCGGTCGCCATCGACCGTGACCTGTTCGAGATTGAAGTACCAGGTCTTGCGCGGGTTCTTGCGCAGCTTCGATTCGTTGGAGATCACCATGTCCCAAGTGCACTTCACGTCGGCGCTGGTGAAGGGCTTGCCGTCGTGCCACTTCACGCCGTCGCGCAGCTTGAAGGTGAGCTGCTTGCCGTCGTCGCTCCATTTCCACTCGGTGGCGAGGTCGGGGATGATGTTGTCGGGCGTGTTCTGCTTTGTCTTGGGGTCGAACATCACGAGGTTGTTGTAGACCGACATGAACGGCATGACGGTCGAGATCGTCGCTTCCTCGTGGATCGACGCGCTCGGCGGATTGTCCATGTGGGCGATCTTGAGCGTGCCGCCGGATTTCTGGGCCCAGGCGGCCGGAGCGACGGCCAGGATCATGAGTACCGCGGCGAGCGGCAGCGACGGATTTTTCATCCTTTCGTTTCCTCCTTTTGTTTGGGGTGACGCTAGCACTTCGCTCGGACTAGAGTCGGTCCATGAAACTCCTCAGTTTGCTGGTCGGAATGCTGCTCGCGGTGCCGGCCGTCGCCCAGGACTATCCGAGCAAGCCCATCCGGATCATCACGGCCTTCGGGCCCGGGACGGCCACCGATATCGCGGCGCGTGCGATCGGGCAGGACATCGCCGTGCAGACCGGCCAGACGGTCGTGATCGAAAACAAGCCCGGTGCGGAAGGGCAGATCGCGGCGCAGTCCGCGGCGGCGGCAGCGCCCGACGGCTACACGCTTTTCTTCACCACGCAGACGACGCAGGCGATCAATCCGCACGTCTACAAGTCGCTGGCCTACGATCCGGTGAAGAGCTTTGCGCCGATCGCGGGCATCACGCTGGGCGCGCAGGTCGTGATGGTGCGCAACGACCTGCCGGCCAAGACCATCCAGGAGTTTGTTGCACTTGCGAAGGCGCAACCCGGCAAGCTGAGCTTCGGCAGCGGCAACGGATCGAGCCGCGGCGGCGCTGAGCTGTTCCGCATCATGACCGGGATCGATCTGCTGGGCGTGCCCTACAAGACCCAGCCGCAGGCGATCTCCGACCTGCTGGGCGGCCGGATCGACGTCGTCTTCTCTGACTTCACCGTCGGCCTGCCGCCCGTGCTCGACGGACGTGCCCGCGGGCTTGCCGTGACCAGCAAGCAGCGCATTCCCGGCCTCGAGCAGTTTCCGACGGTCGACGAGAGCGGCGTTCCGGGGTTCGAGATGTGGGCCTGGACGGCGATCTATGCGCCGGCCGGCACGCCGAAGCCGATCATCGACAAGCTGAATGCACTGGTGCGCCAGGCGGCGAAGTCGCCCGCCTATCTCAACCTGCTGAAGACGAGCCACGGCATCTCGTTCGTGGGATCGCCTGAGGAACTGGCGGCGTTTCAGGCTGTCGAGACCAAGAAGTGGGCGGAGATCGTGTCGACCGCCGGCATGAAGGAGCCCTGAGGAGGTCTCAGGAGGGACGCAGGCGGCGCAGCCGGGCCGACGTCACGATCTGCCAGACGGCGGCCGCGAGGACGCAGGCGGCGACCAGCAGGAAGGCGCTGCGATAGTCGGCGACCGCGGCGATCAGGCCGAACAGCGGCGGGCCGATGACGGCGCCGGAGAAGGCGAGGGCGGTCTGCACCGCCGCGACGGCTGCGACCTGTCCGGGCGGGGCGAGGGCGGCGAACTCCGCGATCGACACGCCATTCCAGCTGATCACGACCGTACCGTAGGCGAAGACGATCAGGCCGATCAGCCAGTAGGGCGTATCGGCCGAGATCAGGCTGGTGGCCACGGCGCCGAGCGCGATGCCGATTCCGGTCCAGCCCAGCAGCATCATGCGCGGAAACCGGTCGCCCAGCGCGCCCAGGATCAGGCGCTGCACCGTGCCGCCGATCTGCGCCAGGAACAGCAGGAAGCCCGCCTCGGCGATGCTGAGGCGGCAATGCTCGTAGAGGTAGGTCACGAGGAAGAACGTGAAGGTGTGCTGCGCCACGACGTAGAGCAGCGCCGACCAGCCGAGGACACGCATCTCCGGGTGGCGCATCACATGGACGATCGAGGACCAGATCCCGTCCGAGGGCGCGGACGGCGCCACCGAGGCATCGATTCGGGCGCGCAGCAGTTCGAGGACGCCGGCGCCGACCAGCATGAGCGCGGCCGCGGCGAGCGAGGCGCCGCGCCATCCCAGGGCCGGCAGCAGCAGGGGCAGGAAAATGCCGGCGGCCGCGAAACCGAGGGGCACGCCGGTCTGCTTGACCGAGAAGACGAGACTGAACCAGGCGCGCGGGACGCGCTGGCTCAGGATATGCGCCGAAGCGGGATTGATCGGGCCCTGGGCGAAGCCGATGAAAGCGACCGCAACGACGGTCGCGGAAATGTAGGCCGTGGCATTCAGCGCAAGGCCGATCGCGGCGGCCAGCATGGCGAACTGGCAGACCCGGACGGCGCCCAGCCGCGAGATCGGCCCCGCGCTCCACAGCGCGACGCCGGAGGCGATCGCGTAGGTGACGGCCGTGAAGGCGCCGACGAGTTTCGGGGCGATCCCGAGATCGCGGGCCACGGCCGGCATCAGCACGCTGAGCGACAGGACGGCCAGCGAGATCAGCATCTGCGTACCCAGCATCGCCCCGATCGGGACGAGGGCCGGCCGCAGACCGGGGTGCGGGCCTTCCGTGTTCGGCGCCGCGCCCGGTTGCATCCTACAGGCCGTAGAGGTCGGCCTTGTTCAGGATGGTGTTGCGCAGGATGCGGATCGAGGCGACGTCGACCATGATGCCGTCGACGTTGATCGCGCCCAGGCCCGCCGCCTCGGCCTCGGCATAGGCCTTCTCCAGCTTGCGGGCACGGGCGATGTCCTCGACCTTGGGCGAATAGACGTCGAGCGCGATGTCGATCTGCGAGGGATGGATCGCCCACTTGCCGACACAGCCCAGGATCATCGAGCGCCTGCACTCCTCGCGATAGGCGTCGGGATTCTTGAAGTCGGCGAACGGGCCGTCGACCGGATCGATGCCGGCGGCGCGGCAGGCCATGATCAGCCGGAAACGGGCGTAGTGCCAGATGTCACCCGGATAGCCGTCGCTCTCGCCGACATTCCTGTTGGTGACGCCCATCGAGGCCGAGAAGTCGCCCATGCCGAACACCAGGCATTCGAGGCGCGGCGTGCAGGCGGCGATCGCGTCGACGTTCTGCATGCCCTCGACTTCCTCGATCAGCGCTTCGAGGCCGATCCTGCGCTTCATCTTCAGCTTCTTTTCCATCTGATGAAGCAGCTTGTCGGCGAACAGCACGTCGGCGGCCGTCTGCACCTTGGTCATCATGATCGTGTCGAGATGCTCGCCCGCGCCCTCGACGATCTCGATGATGTCCTCGTAGGCGTATTCGGTGGTCAGGTCGTTGATGCGCACGCAGCGCGTCTTGCCCGTCCAGTTGAGCGTCTTCAGGCCCTCGATGATCTTCTTGCGGGCATCGCGCTTCTGGCTGGGGGCGACGGCATCCTCGAGGTCGAGGAAGACGTGATCGGCCTTCGATTCCGACGCCTTCTGGATCATCTTCTCGCTCGACCCCGGGGTCGAGAGCTGGACGCGGCGGGCGCGCTTGGGACGGTCGGTCATCAATCTTCTCCTCAGGCTACGATCTTGTCGGCACGCAGCCGGGCGATGTCGCCCGCGCCGAGGCCGATGGTCTTCAGATGCTCGTCCGTATGTTCGCCCAGCAACGGCGCGCGATGGCGCACCTTGCCGGGCGTCTCGGTCATCTTCACGGCGACGCCCGCGATCTGGACCTCGTGGTCGAGGCCGGGATGGGGCACCCAGGGCAGCATGTCCCGCGCCTTGAAGTGGGGATCGGCCACGATGTCGCGCACGTTGTAGACCGGCGAGAAGGGCACCTTGCCGCCGAAATGCTTCAGCAGGTCCTGCTTGGTGCGCTGGCGCGTGAACTCGGACACGGTCGAAATGAGCACGTCCTGGTTGGCCCGGCGATCCTGCACGGTGATGAACCGCGGATCGGTTGCGAATTCGGGCCTGTCGATCAGCCGGCACAGGATCGGGAAGTGCGCGTCGGCGTGCGCGGCGATCGTCACGAACCCGTCCTTCGCCGGGAACATGCCGAACGGGCAGAGCAGGGGATGATGGTTGCCCTCGGGATGCGGCAGCGTCTGGGCATAGGAGTGCTGGTGCATGATGCGCTCGCAGACCGCGAGGATCGCGTCGACCATGCCGACATCGACGAACTGGCCCCGGCCGGTCTTGTAGGCGCGCAGGATCGCCGAGACGATGCCGAAGGCGCAGGTGATGGCCGGCACGATGTCGCCGACACCCGGCCCGACCTTCATCGGCGTATCCTTGTCGGGGCCGGTGATGGCCATGATCCCGCCCATGGCCTGGCTGATGACGTCGTAGGCCGGGAAGTCCGAATAGGGGCTCTTGCCGGTGCGCACGTCGCCGAAACCGCGGATGGTGGCATAGACCAGCTTCGGGTTGCGGGCGTGCAGGGTCTCGTAGCTGAGACCCAGGCGATCCATCACGCCGCCGCGGTAGTTCTCGACCACCGCATCGGCATTGTCGCAGAGCTTCAGGACCAGATCGCGACCGGCCGCCGTCTTGAGGTCGATGGCGATCGACTTCTTGTTGCGGTTCACCGAGGCGAAGTAGCCGCCGAACGCCTTCAGCCTGTCGTCGGCGTGATAGGGCCCGATGATGCGGGTGTGGTCGCCGTCGAGCGGCTCGACCTTGATGACCTCCGCGCCCTGGTCGGCCAGCAGCATCGTGCAGTAGGGGCCGGCCAGCATCTGCGTGAGGTCGACGATGCGGACACCGTCGAGAGCGCCGAGGACTTCGGTGGCGCTCACTTGTCTCCCCAATGACTGCGCCGCTTGATCAGGACCGTGCGCTCGCCCTCGAAGATGTGCTTGTCGTCCTGGTTCACGCCGTAGTGCTTGAAGCGGACGATGCCGGCGTCGTCCTGCCGGGCATCCTTTTTCTCCAGCACCTCGGTGTAGCAGTAGAGCGTGTCGCCGTGATGCAGCGGACCCTTGAGCCGGATCTTGTCCATGCCGAGCTCCATCAACGCATTCTCCGCCGTATCCTCGGCGGCGAGGCCGATGCACATCGAGATCGTGACGCCGCCGAAGCCCAGGCGTTTGCCGTAGGGCATCGACTGGGTCAGGTGCTCGTTGAAGTGGGCCTCGGCCGTGTTCATGGTCACGTTGGTGATCCAGACCTGCTCCATCGGCTCGACCGTCTTGCCGCGCGCGTGTTTCATCACGTCGCCGACGGTGAAGTCCTCGAAGTAGTTGTGCGTGCCGGTGAGGGTGGAGACTTTCATCAGTTCCTCCCGCGGCCGAGCAGGCGGTCGGAGATGATGCGCTTCTGGATCTCCGACGTGCCCTCGAAAATCTTGGTGAGGCGCGCATCGCGCCAGTGGCGCTCGACCGCATGGAGCGTGGTGTAGCCGGCGCCGCCATGGATCTGCAGGCCTTCGCTGCAGACCCGCTCGGCCATCTCCGAGGCGAACAGCTTGGCCATTGAGGCTTCCTTGTCGCAGCGCTGGCCGGTGTCGATCTGCTCGCAGACGAAGTAGTTGAGCTGGCGGGCCGCCTCGATCTGCGTCGCCATGTCGGCGATCTTGAAGCGGATCGCCTGGAACTCCGAGATCGACTGGCCGAACTGGCGGCGCTCGCCGGCGTAGCGGATCGAATCGTCGAGGGCGCCCTGGGCCAGGCCGATGGCGCGGGCGGCGGTGTGGGCGCGGGCGGTCTCGAGACCGGCCGTTGCATAGTAGAAAGCCTGGCCTTCGTCGCCGATCATGTCCTCGGCCTTGACCCGGCAATTGTCGAACGCGAGTTCCCAGGTCTTCCAGCCGAAGTAGCCGATCTTGGGAATCGGCGAGCCGCTGCAGCCCGGCATCAGCTCGCCGCGCTTCTTCTCGACGAAGAACATCGAGAGGCCGAGGTGACGCTTGCCCGGAGGCGCTTCGGACGTGCGCGCGATGATGATCATGAAGTCGGCGCCGTCGGCGAAGGTGCACCAGTACTTGTTGCCGCTGATCAGATAGCTGTCGCCGTCCTTCTTGGCGCGGCAGGAGATGTTGGAGATGTCGGACCCCGCGTTCGGCTCCGACATCGAGAAGGCGCCGAGGAACTCGCCTTTGGCCATGCGCGGCAGGTAGCGCCGGCGCTGCTCCTCGCTCATCTTGTGAGAGCCGATCAGCAGGTTGCCGCGGGCGATGATCGAGGCGACGCTCATCCAGCCGCGCGACAGCTCTTCAGTGACGAGACAATACTCCGAGCAGCCGAGGCCCAGGCCGCCATATTCCTCGGGGATCAGGATGCCGAAATAGCCGAGCTCGGCCATCTTGTCGCGCAGCTCCATCGGGATGTCGCCCTTCTCGGGGTCGAGCCTGTTGGCGACCGGCAGCACTTCGTTCAGCGTGAATTCGCGCGCCTGCTCCTGGATCATGCGGCGTTCTTCGGTAAGGAAAGGCATTACTGGGTATTCCTGAGACGGACGAGGTTGGTGCGCTTGAAGTCGATGACGAGTTCTTCGCGCTGGTTGAAGCCCTGGCTGTGCCACGTGACAATGCCGAATCCCTTGTGGGAGTCCGAGACGCGGCGGTCGAGCACGACCGATTCCGCGCGCAGCGAATCACTGGGATAGACGGGCTGGTGATAGGTGAGTTCGTTGACGCCGAGGAACGGCCCGCCGCCTTCGCTCAGATCCTCGACGGTGAGGCCGAACACCGTCGTAAACACGAGCAGCGGATTGGCCACGATGCCAGGATGGCCGTGCGCCTGGGCGTAGGCGGCGTTGTAGTAGTGTGGATTGAAGTGCAAGGTCAGCGTCGTGAAGAGCGTGCTCTCCGACTCGGTGATCGTGCGGCCCCAATGGTGCCTGAACACGCGGCCGACCTCGAAATCCTCATAGCGGTTGCCCTTGGGCACCAGCCGGGCGCGGGCCCTGAAATCCTCCGACATTCTTTGACTTAGCTCCTGGCTGAGGCGCGGACGAGTTCGCCCACGTCGGTGAGGCTGTCGATACGCTCGATGGCATCGTGCAGGCGACGGGCGCCGGCGGCGCCGAGCAGCGGCGTCACCAGGCTGTCGAACTTGGTCTCGATCGCCTGGCGCTGCTTCTCGAGGTCGGCCCAGGGGATGCCCGAGTCGTGTGTGACCTCGATGGTCGTGCCGTCGTCGAGCTGGATCGCCATCTCGGCCAGAGAATGCGACCAGTGCGGCTGGAACTCGATCGCCATCTTGTCGCGCAGGCCCCGGATACGCGGCTCCTGCGTCACGGCCTCGGTGTAGGAATCGAGGTTGGCGGTATCGACGCCGGTCAGCGCCATCGCCACGGTCTGGCGCAGCGAGAACTTGGCTTCGAGGCCGGTCGTTGGGTTGGGGATGTTGCAGACCTTGTCGGCGCCGGAGTCGATGCGCAGGAGGATCTTCTGCACGCGCTCCGGCGGGAAGTTGTTCTTCAGCCGGATTTCCTTGGCGCACTCGATGGGCGCGTGCGTCAGGTAGCAGGCCGCGTGGTACTTGAAGAGGTTGTTGCGCAGGTGCCAGCCCGACGGCGGCTCGCCGAGCGCCGCCTCGGCATTGAGATGGTCGCTCTGCGAGGAGGCGAAGCCCTGGTCGCATTCCAGGGAATCGCCGCGGGCGGTGAAGCCCCTGGCGGCCAGGCGCGCGGCCCGCAGCCCGTGCTCGGACGCGGTGCCGGCATGCAGCGGCTTGCACATGGTGCCGAAATTGGACTTGAGGCCCGCAGCCTGGGTGGCGGCGATGCCGAAGGCCACCGCGAGCTGGCGGTCGTCGAGACCCAGCATGCGTCCTGCGGCGGCCGCCGCCGAGAAGGAACCGACCGTGCCGGTGACGTGGAAGCCCTTCTGGTAATGGCTGGGCGACACCAGCCGGCCGACGCGGCCCGACGTCTCGTAGCCCGCGACGAAGCTCTCGATGAACAGGCGGCCGGAGGCCTTCATCTGTTCGCCGAGCGCCAGCAGCGCCGGGACGACCGTCACCGTGGGATGGCCGCCCATCGAGAAGTTTACGTCGTCATAGTCCAGCGCATGGCTGGCCGCGCCGTTGATCAGCGCGGCCGTCGACGGCAGTACGGTTTCGGAGCGGCCGACCAGCGTGGCCGGTCCGCGGGCGCCGTCCTCCAGCGCCTCGCTGACGAGGATGCTGGTCAGCTCCTCCTGCGCGCCGGCGACGGTGACGGCAAACCAGTCGAGCAGGCACTGCTTGGTACGCTCGACCAGATCGTCCGGCAGATCCTGCCAGGCGAGGGCGGCGGCGCGCTTGGCGATTTCGGCCGTGACCGGAACGACGGCAGCCATGGTTTCCTCCTGAATTTATGGTGCAAGTGTCGGCCACCAGCCGCCGCCTTGTCCACCATTCGGGCTTTCGCGCAACGATACGGCCCAGACACAACAAAGCCGCCCGGAGGCGGCTTTGTGCCGACTATCGGTGACCCCGTTACCAGCAGCACCAAGCCATTGCAGGAACGATCCTGGTGGCGGCAACTGCAGAGATCGCCGGCGTCGTGATGGTGTAGTTCACAGGATCACCTCCTTTCGATGTTGATGGGAGGAGGAGCCTCGCACAGCGAGGACGGGTCGTAAACAGCGCTAAGGCTTCCTCGCGACGATATGGAAGATGTGCCAGTGCTTGGCGTTGCCGCGCGGCGTGACGCCGTCGGCTTCCTCCTCGTCGAACATTTCCACGTCGAGTCCCTCGAGCAGCGCCAGGGCTTCCTCGCGCGAGACGAAGGTCATGCCGGGACGGTCGACCCAGCTGTCGCGCGGGCCGTACCACTGGCCCGAGAAGCGACCGCCCGGGGGAAGGGCCTCGCGGATGCGCTCCCAGGTCCGGCGGAAGGCTTCAGGCTCACAAAGCGGCATGGCGAAGCTCGAGTTCACGAGATGCACGCCGAGCGGAATCGGCACCTCTTCGAGGCGTGCGTTGACCCTCGTGACGTCGCTGCCTTCGGGCAGGGGCCGCGCCTGCAATTGCCGCAGCGCTTCGGGCTCCGCATCGACGGCGACGACCTTCCAGCCGCGGCGCAACATCTCGATGACATCACGGCCGTCGCCGCAACCCAGATCCATGACGAGGGCGTCAGGCGGGCCAGTGCCGACCGCATCGAGCGCGGCGAGCAGCGTCTTGCGGGGAGGGCGGTCACGAAGCTGCTGGTAGTAGGCGGCCCAGCCGGCCGATCGATCGCTTTCCGTCATGCGCGTTCTCTGGCTCTCCCGCGCTTGTGGTGGCGCGCGTCGTGTGATCGTATCGCAACCAACAAGTAAGTAATCAACGATCCGGGAGGAACTGATGAAGAGGTTGGGAAGCCTTGCCTTGGCCTTGGCTCTTGCTTTTTTGCCAATCGCGGCGCGCGCCGATCTGAATTCCCTGGCTGAAGCGGCGAAGAAGGAAGGCGAGCTCACCTGGTACGTCGCCCACTACACGTCCGAAGGGGCGGAGGATCTGGGGCGCGGCTTTACCGAGATGTACGGCATCAAGGTCAACGTCGTGCGTACGACGGCGCAGGTCGCCTATCAGCGTCTCCTGCAGGATCTCAAGAACAACCAGACGATCTGCGACGTCTTCTCGTCGACCGACCTCGGCCACTACGCCCGCCTCAAGGCGGAAGGCCGCCTCGACAAGTTTGTGCCGGAGAACATGTCGAAGATCTCTCCGGTCTTTCAGAACTTCGATCCCGACGGCTTCTTCCAGACCACTGCGGCTGGCATGGTCGTAATCACCTACAACACGACAAAGGTGAAAGCCGAGGACGCGCCCAAGAAGTGGGAAGACCTGCTCGACATCAAGTGGAAGGGCAAGGTCTCGACCGGGCATCCCGGCTTCTCGGGCTATGTCGGCACGTGGGTGCTCTCGATGAAGAAGCTCTACGGCTGGCAGTACTTCGACAAGCTGGAAAAGAACAAGCCGCAGATCGGACGTTCGATCAACGACACTGTGACGGCGCTGAACGCCGGAGAGCGACAGGTCGCAGCGGGTTCCGACGGTTCGACGCTGTTCAGCGCGGCCCGCGGCAATCCGCTGGCGGTCATCTATCCTTCGGACGGTTCCGTGCTGATCATCTCGCCGTCGGCAATCATGAAAGGCACCAAGCGTCCGAATGCCGCGAAGCTCTTCATGGAGTATCTCTATACCGTCGAAGCCGCGAAGATCAGCGCCAAGCATTTCCTGATCCCGCTGCGTCCGGAAGTTCCGTCGCCTCCGGGCGCCAAGCCGATCAGCGAGATCAAGGTCATCCGTCCGACCGTCGCGGAGGTCGAGAAGGGCATTCCGGAAGTGATCGAGCAGTGGCGCGACACGTTCGGCAACTGATCGACGCCTGAATATGTCGGTAACGGCTCCGGCGATCGACACGATGCCGGTGCGCCCCGTGCGCGCCAGCCGGTTCGATTCGACCTGGATTCTGTGGATCGCGATCATCGCGGTCCTTCTGTTCCTGGTGGTCAGCCCGTTCGTCTATCTGGTGATCACCAGCTTCCAGACCGAGCGTACGGGCGAGTTCACCTTCTCGAACTACGCGACGGCCTACGGCCGGGCCCGCTACATCGACGCGCTGTTCAACTCGCTGAAGCTCGGCGCCGCGTCCGCAGCCTTGGCCGGCGTCTTCGCGGTGCCGCTGGCCTGGGCCGTGGCACGCACCAACATGCCCGGCCGCGGCCTCACCCGCATGCTGGTGCTGGCGACCTTCATCACGCCGCCCTACACCGGGGCGGTGGCGTGGATCCTGCTGGCCGGTCCCAATGCCGGCTGGCTCAACCGCTTCTACATGATGGCGACGGGGGCCGAGGCCGGACCCTTCAACATCTACAGCTTCACCGGCCTCGCGGTCGTCATCGCGCTCTATTCGTTCCCCTACATCTTCATCTTCACCACGGCGGCGCTCGAGCTGGTGTCTTCGGAGATGGAGGACGCCGCCAACATCCTGGGGGCAGGACCGTGGCGGACCATGCGCAAGGTGACGCTGCCGCTGGCGCTGCCGGCGATCCTGGGCGGCCTGATCATCTGCTTCCTGGAGGCGATCGCCCTGTTCGGCTCGCCAGCGATGATTGCCATCCCGGCACGCTTCAACGTCGTGACGACACAGCTCTTCCAGTTCTTCGGCAATCCCGTGCGGGTCGAGGTGGCGGCGGCCTATGCCATGCCGCTGCTCGGCGTCACCGTGCTGCTGGTGCTGGTCCAGCGACTGATCGTGCGCCGCAAGGGCTTCGTGGCGCTGACCGGCAAGGGCGGCGAGCGGCGGCCCATCCTGCTCGGGCGCTGGCGCTGGGTCATGTTCGGCTACGCCATGTTCGTGGCGGCCCTCGCGGTCTTCCTGCCGTACATCTTCCTGATCCACTCGGCCTTCGCCAAGGCCTGGGGCCGCGGCTTCCTGCTCGACAACATCACCATCGCGAACTTCCGCTTCATCCTGTTCGAGCACGCGACGGCCGCCCAGTCGGTCATCAACAGCTTCGTCTATGCCGGGATCAGCGCTACGATCGCGGTCTTCCTGACGCTGGGCGTGGCCTACATCGTGGCCCGGAGGCTCATCCCGTTCGGCGGCGTGCTCGGTTTCCTCTGCGTCGCACCGTTCGTAATCCCCGGTGTGGTCCTGGCGATCGGCTTCTATGCCGCCTACGCGCCGCCGCCGCTCGCGCTCTACGGCACGGCGCTGATCCTGATCCTGGCCTTCACCACGCGCTTCCTGCCGGTGGGCTACGTCAATGCCAGCGCCGCCATCAATAGCCTCAATCCCGAGATGGAGGAGGCGGTCCGTGTGCTGGGCGGCAGCCGGCTCACGGCGTTGCGGCGCGTGGTGGCGCCGCTGCTCAAGCGCAACCTGCTGGGGGCGTGGCTGCTGATCTTCATTCCGGCGACGCGCGAGCTGTCGGCGGCGATCTTCCTCTACGGTCCCAACACGAAGGTGGCGTCCGTCATGATCTTCGACATGAGCGAGGAGGGCAATTTCGAACGCCTTGCTGCGCTGGCGCTGGTCTTGCAGGTACTGACCCTGCCACTCCTGTGGCTGGGCCAGAAGGCCCTGGGCCGCGATTTCATGCTGAGGCGTACCGCGACATGAGCAAGCTGGTATTGAAGAACGTCGCCAAGCGCTACGGCGCATTCGAGGCGGTGGCCAATTTCTCGCTGGAGCTTGCCAAGGGCGAGTTCGTGTCGCTGCTGGGCCCCTCGGGCTGCGGCAAGACCACGACCTTGCGCATGATCGCGGGCTTCATGCCGCCGACCGACGGCAGCATCGAGATGGACGGCAAGCAAATCTCCTCGGCTTCCGGCGTCGTGCCGCCCGAGCATCGCCGCATGTCGATGATCTTCCAGAGCTACGCGATCTGGCCCAACATGACGGTGGGCGAGAATGTCGGCTTCGGCCTGCAGGTTCGCAAGCTGCCCCGCGCGGAAATCGACCGGCGGGTCGACAAGATTCTGGACGTCGTCCAGATGCGGAACCTCAAGGGTCGCTACCCGGCCGAGCTGTCGGGCGGGCAGCAGCAGAGGGTCGCCCTGGCCCGCGCCATCGTGGTGGAGCCCGAGGTGCTGCTGCTCGACGAGCCGCTCTCCAACCTGGACGCCAACCTGCGCGAGGAGATGCGGTTCGAGATCCGGCGCCTGCACGACGAGTTCAAGATCACGACGGTCTACGTCACGCATGACCAGTCCGAGGCGATGGTGACGTCCGATCGGATCGTCGTGATGAACAAGGGCAAGATCGAGCAGATCGATGCGCCGCACGTCCTGTACGGGCGCCCGAAGAGCCGCTTCGTGGCCGGCTTCATCGGCCGAACGAACTTCGTCGAGGGCACGCTGCAGGGCAACGAGGTGCGCTTCGACGGCTTCGGCGCGTCTGCGGCCGCGGTGGAGGGCGCAACCGGCGGCGGCACGCTCCTCTATTCGTTGCGCCCCCAGGCGATCGCCCTGTCTGCCCAGAAGCCCGGAGGCGCCGGACTGGCGTTCGAGGCCGAGATCGTCGACCGGTCCTATCTCGGCGAATACTGGGACTATCAGGTCCGTCCGTTGGGCGGCTCAAAGCCGCTGCGCGTCTCGACCGCGCCGACCGCCGTTTTCGAGGTCGGCAGCCGTGTCTGGCTGGAGATCGCGCCATCCGCCATGGTACGGGTAGAGTAGCTTCCCAACGTAGAGTGAGATCATGACCGCAGGACCGTTAGCCCGTTTCAAAGTCCTCGACCTGACGCGCGTGCGGGCCGGTCCCACGGCCGTCCGCTACCTTGCCGACTGGGGTGCCGACTGCATCAAGGTCGAGATGCCGCCGTCCGCCGGCGAGATGGACATGGGCGGCCCGCGCCACGGACCGGACTTCCAGAACCTGCATCGCAACAAGCGGTCGATCACGCTCAACCTCAAGGAGCCGGACGGCAAGGCCGTCTTCATGAAGCTGGTCGAGCAGGCCGACGTGGTGGTCGAGAACTACCGTGCCGACGTGAAGTTCCGCCTCGGCATCGACTATGAGAGCCTGAAGAAGGTGAACCCGAAGATCATCCTGGGATCGATCTCGGGCTTCGGCCAGGACGGGCCCTATGCGGAGCGGGCCGGCTTCGACCAGATCGCCCAGGGCATGGGCGGCCTGATGATGGTGACCGGCAATCCGGGCGAGGGCCCGATGCGCGCCGGCATCGCCGTGGCCGACGTGGGCGCGGGCCTGCATTGCGCCATCGGCATCCTGATCGCGCTGCTGGAGCGCGAGACCTCGGGACAGGGCCAGTGGGTTTCGAGCTCGCTGCTGCAGGCCATGATTTCGATGTGCGATTTCCAGGCCGCGCGCTGGACCCTGGCCAAGGACGTGCCCGGCCAGGCCGGCAACAACCACCCGACCTCGATTCCGACCGGCGTCTTCAAGACCAGCGACGGCTACATCAACATCGCGGCGTCGGGCGGGCATATCTACAAGCGGTTCTGCGAGGCCATTGCCTCGCCGGAATTGATGACCGACGAGCGCTTCAGCACCGACAAGGGACGCGCCAAGAACCGCGATGCCCTGAACGACGAGATCAACAAGCGCGTCGCGAAGTACGGCAGCGCCGACCTGGTCGAGAAGCTGAACAAGGCGGGCGTGCCTGCCGGGCCGATCTACAAGATGGACGAGATGTTCGCCGATCCGCAGGTCAAGCACCTCAAGATGGCCCATCCCGTGCACTCGCCCAAGCTGGGCGACATCGAACTGATCGGCCAGGCGATCAACATGAGCCGCACGCCCTTCGAGATGAAGACGGCGACGCCGGAGCAGGGCGAGCATACCGACGACGTGCTCAAGGAAGCCGGTTTCGATGCCGCGGCGATCGAGGACTTCCGCAAGCGGGGCGTGATCTGAGCATGATCAGCCCGACGCCGAACATGATCGCGGAGAAGGTGGGACCGGTGGGCCGGCTCATCTTCAACAAGCCCCAGAAGCACAACGCCACCTCGACCGACATGTGGGAGGCGATCCCGGTCATCCTCGACGAATTCGAGAAGGACCCGGCCATCCGCGTCGTGGTCGTCACCGGCGCGGGCGACAAGGCCTTCGTCTCGGGCGCCGACATCTCGGAGTTCGAAAAGGCGCGCAACACGCCCGAGCAGGTCGCCTACTACGACAAGATCGGCGAACTCGCCAACAAGCGCCTGCACAGGTGCTCCAAGCCGACGATCGCGCGCATCCGCGGCTACTGCATCGGCGGCGGGCTGGCGGTGTCGCTGCTGTGCGACATCCGCATCGCCTCGGAGAACAGCAGGTTCGGCGTGCCGGCGGCGCGGCTCGGACTGGGCTATCGCGCCAGCGGCCTGAAGATCCTGACTGACCTCGTGGGCCCGTCCCACGCCAAGGAGATCTTCTTCACCGCCCGGCACTTCAATGCGCAGGAAGCCTTCGGCATGGGCCTGGTCACGCGCGTCGTGCCCGACGCCGAGCTCGATTCCTACGTCGACGACTACTGCCGGATGATCGGCGAGAATGCGCCGCTCACCATGCATGCCGCCAAGCGCACGATCGAGGAGCTGACGCGCCTCGACGGCGAGCCGGACTTCGCCCGCCTCAACGGGCTGGTGAAGCAGTGCTTCGATTCGGAAGATTACATCGAAGGCCGCACGGCCTTCATGGAGAAGCGTAAGCCGGTATTCAAGGGACGCTGAGGGAGACGGTCATGACGGCGCTGACACAGGAGCAACGCGACGCGTTCTGGCGCGACGGGTATCTCATGGTGGAGGACGCCGTCACGTCGGCGCAGCTCGCCGCGCTGAAGGGCGAGATCGCGGGGTGGGTCGAGCAGAGCAGGGCCCACGCCATCCCGTTCGGGCCGCCGACGGTCGACGGCCGCCCGCGCTTCGACATGGGCGCCGAGCACAGTGCGGAAAAGCCCGCGCTGCGGCGGATCAACAATCCCTCCGACATTTCCGACGCCTATCGCGAAGTCATGCTTGATGCCCGCATGGTCGACATGGTGGCCGAGCTGATCGGGCCGGACGTGAAGTTCCACCACTGCAAGATCAACCTCAAGCTTCCGGGCGCGCGCACCGAGGTGAACTACCACCAGGATTTTGCCTACACGCCGCACACCAACGACGACATCGTGACGGCGCTGCTGTTCCTCGACGACGTGGACGAGAGCAACGGCTGCCTCACCGTGGTGCCGGGCTCGCACAAGGGGCCGGTCCTGTCGCTGTTCGAGGGGGAGCGCTTCACCGGTGCGGTCGCTCCCGACGAGGAGAAGAAGGCGCTCGGCCAGTCGATCCCCTGCCTCGGCAAGGCGGGCAGCGTCTGCCTGATGCACACGCGGCTGCTGCACGGCTCGGCCGCCAACGGGGCCGACAAGTCCCGCGGCCTCTACATCTGCGTCTACACCGCCGCCGACGCGGTGCCGATCGCGCGCAACCCGATGCCGAGCCTGAACGAGGGCCGCATCGTGCGCGGCCAGGAAGCCCGCTTCGCCCGGCTCAAGGAAGGGCTGGTGGAACTGCCCAAGCAGCCCAAGACCGCCTCGTTCTTCACCGTGCTGGGACAGGATTCCAAGCAGGCTGCGGAGTGAGCGATCCTCTTCCGGCCATAACCGAAGCCGCGGCCACCGGCGAGATCGCCGATCTCTTTGCCGACATTCGCACGACCGTCGGCGTGCGGGTCGTCAATCTCGTGTGGCGTCATCTTGCCACCATGGACGGGGCACTGCCCTGGGCCTGGGCGGCGGTGAAGCCGCTCTATCTCGCCGGGCTGCCGGACGCTGCGATGGCCGCCTTCCATCGCACGATGGACGTTCCCAGGCTGGCCTCGCTGGCCGGCGAGGAACCCGCCAGCGTCGATGCGGTGCTGGCGAGCTACGACCATTCCAACACGATCAACCTCTTCGCCCTCGGCGCCCTGCGGGCCTGGCTGAACGGTGAGGTGGCTCGCGACGGGACGCTCGCGCCGGGCCCGCGCAAGCCGGCGCCCGACCTCGCCCTGCCCAAGCTGGCCTCCGAGGAAGACGTGGATGCCGCGACCTGGGCCTTGGTCCTGCGCCTCAACAAATTCGGCGACGAGCCGACTCCATTGATCCTGGCCAGCATGTACCGCCACCTGGCGCATGCACCGTCGTTCCTTCAGCGCGTCGAGACGGCGCTGGCCCCGGTTGCTGCCGACGGCTCCCTGCGCAAGGCGATCCTCGACAATCGCAGCACTGCCGCCGCACTTGCATCCGACATCGCCCGCGGGATTTCGGCCGCGCGGCCGGCCCATGCCGTCGAGATCGATAAGGCCGTCGGCCTGTTCGTCGACCACGCCATCGGCAAGATGGTCACCATCTGCCGCGCGATCCGCATGGCGCGGGGTGGGCTGCTGTAGATCGCTTAGCTGGGAACTGTTCAAGATTCCCGTCGTCTCGACCGGAGCCTCGCGCAGCGAGGCGGAGCGGAGAGACCTTCTCTCCACGAATAGGCGGCTATTGGTCGATAGAAGGTCTCTCCGCTACGCGCCTTCGGCGCTCCGGTCGAGACGACGGAGATTTGTATGAGCTACTCCGCCGCCTTGCGCGAAGGATGATGGCGCGCGAGCCATTCTCCCATCGCCTGTTCCATCGTCATGAACACCGCGCCGCCCTCGATCAGGCGCTGGATCAGCCGTTCCAGCATCATCATGCGATGGCCACGGCCGATGACGTGCGGATGGAAGGTGTAGGTGAGGATGCCGAAGTCGGGCTGGACGCGGGTCATGTAGGTGAAGTCGTCGACGAAGTTCTCGAGCACGCTGGTGGCGTTCATCAGGCCCTGCTGCACCGAGCCGTTGGGCAGGCGCATGTATTCGAAGTGCGGGAAGTCGTCGAGCGACCAGCTGATCGGCATCTCGAGCAGGGACGTCTCGCGGCCGCGCACGAACGGCTTCAGCAGCTCGGCGGCGTCGCCCTGGCGGGCGAAGTAGCAGTCGTAGTCGTGGCCCATCATCGAGCTGTCGTACTGGATGCCGTGCTTCAGCAGCAGCTCGATCGAGTGGGGCGAGAGGTCCCAGGCGGGGGAGCGGTAGCCGCGCGCGGTGCGGCCGCTGATGCGCTTGATCGATTCGTTGCCGCGGACGATCTCCTCCTCTTCCTCCTCGCGCGACAGGGTGACGGGCAGGCGGTGCGTCCAGCCGTGATGGGCGAGCTCGTGGCCCGCCTCGACATAGGGCGCGACGGCCTGCGGCGTGCTGTCGATCGTATGGCCGGGCGTGAAGAACGTGCCCTTGATGCCGTAGCGCTCCATCAGCGCGACCAGCCGCGGGATGACGACGACGTCGTATTCGCCGCGCGAGATCGCCGTCGGCGAGGTCATGCCGCGCGCGATGAATCCCGAGAGATGGTCATGGTCGAAGGTGAGGCAAACGATGTGGCGCGGCATGGCGGCGGCTCCGGCGAGAGTTCCCTGAGGGTTCGGGGAAGCTTAGGCCGGATTGTCGTGCGCGCCCATCGCCGGATGCTATCCTGCCGGCCCAGGGAGGAGACTGATGGACGAAGCCGAACGCCTGCGCGAGATGGTCGATGCGGCCACGCGAATCGTGGCCTTCACGGGGGCGGGAATCTCGACCGAGTCCGGCATCCCGGATTTCCGGTCTCCCGGCGGGATCTGGACCCGCTACAAGCCGATCTACTTCGACGACTTCATGGCCTCCGACGAGATGCGCCGGGAGTCGTGGCGTCGCAAGTTCGCCACCGACGAGACCATGCTGAAGGCCGAGCCCAATGCCGGCCATCGCGCGCTCGCCAAGCTGGTGGAGCAGGGGCGGATGAGCGCCATCATCACCCAGAATGTCGACGGGCTGCATCAGCGCTCCGGCGTCCCGGAGTCGAAGGTCATCGAACTGCACGGCAACACGACCTACGCCACCTGCCTGGACTGCGGACACCGTCACGAGCTCGCCCCGATCCGCAGGGCCTTCCTGGAGAAGGGCACGCTGCCGATCTGTGAGAAGTGCGAGGGCATCGTGAAGACGGCGACGATCTCCTTCGGCCAGGCGATGCCCGAGGTGCCGATGCTGCGCGCCCAGGAGGAGACGCTGGCCTGCGACCTGTTCATTGTCCTGGGCAGCTCGCTGGTCGTCTATCCCGCGGCCGGATTTCCGCAGCTTGCCCGCCGCAATGGTGCCCGGTTCGTGATCGTGAATCGCGAACCCACCGATCAGGACGACGATGCCGATCTGGTCATTCACAAGGAGATCGGGTCCACCTTGAGCCGCGCTATCGGTGTCAATTGAACGCCGATCGTTGCGGCCCGGCGTCGGACGCGATTTAATCGCCGAAGAGCAAGGAGACTCCAATGCGGATCAATCGCAGGACAGCGCTGCTGGGCGGCCTCGGCGCCGCCGCGTGGGGCGCGATGCCTGCCGCGGCGCAGGACATCACCTTCTTCCGCATCGGCACCGGCGCCACCGCGGGGACCTATTTTCCGATCGGTGGCCTGATCGCCAACGCCATCTCCAACCCGCCCGGCTCGCGCTCCTGCGCCGACGGTGGCTCGTGTGGCGTGCCCGGACTGGTCGCCACCTCGGTCGCCTCGAACGGTTCGGTCGCCAACGCCCAGGGGATCGCCGCCGGCACCATGCAGTCGGGCTTCGTCCAGTCCGACGTGGCCTACTGGGCCTACAACGGAACCGGAATCTACGAAGGTCGCCCGAAGGCGGACGGCCTGCGGGCCATCGCCAGCCTCTATCCCGAGAGTTTCCAGCTGGTGGCCCGCAAGGGCTCCGGGATCAAGTCGGTGACCGATCTCAAGGGCAAGCGGCTGTCTTTGGACGAGCCAGGGTCGGGGACTCTGGTCGATGCCCGGTTGATCCTGGCCGCCTACGGGCTCACCGAGAAGGACCTGAAGGCCGAGTACCTGAAGACGCAACAGGCCGCCGACAAACTCAAGGACGGGCAGCTCGACGCCTTTTTCAGCGTGAGCGGCTGGCCCAACGGCGCCATCTCCGAACTGGCGGTGACCACCGGCATCGATCTCGTCCCGATCGGCGGTCCGGAAGCCGAGGGACTGGCGAAGCAGCACGGCTTCTTCGCGATCGACGAGATTCCGGACGATGCCTACAAGAACGTCACCGGCGTGAAGACGGTGAGCGTCAACGCGATCTGGGCGACCTCGATCAAGCAGCCCGAGGCGCTGATCTATGCGATTACCGCGGCGCTGTGGAATCCCAACACCCGCAAGCTGCTCGATTCGGGCCATGCAAAGGGCAAGGTGATCAGGCTCGAGACGTCGCAGCAGGCCCTGGGCATTCCGCTGCATCCGGGTGCGGAGAAGTTCTACAGGGAAAAGGGCCTGATCAAGTAGGGCCTGCCAGGGGAGAGCGAAATGCGTTTGAAGGGCAAGACCTGCGTCGTGACCGCGGCCGGGCAGGGGATCGGTGCGGCCACGGCGCGGGCATTCGCGCGCGAAGGGGCCAGGGTGTGGGCCACCGATGTCGACGCGGGCAAGCTCGAGGCGCTGGCCGGCGTGGAGCGCGTCACCGTGCGCACGCTCGACGTGCTCGACAAGGAAGCGATCGGCCGGCTCGCTGCGGAGACCGGCTCCGTCGACGTCCTGTTCAACTGCGCCGGCTTCGTCCATCACGGCACGGTGCTGGATGCCACCGACGATCAGTGGCAGTTCGCCTTCGACCTCAACGTCCGCAGCATGTTCTGGACGATCCAGGCCTTCCTGCCCGGCATGCTGGCCAAGGGCTCGGGTTCGATCGTCAACATGTCGTCGGCCGCCTCCTCGGTGAAGGGCGCGGCCCTGCGTTTCATCTACGGGACGACCAAGGCCGCCGTGATCGGCCTCACCAAGTCGGTCGCCGTCGACTACGTCTCCAAGGGCGTCCGCTGCAACGCGATCTGTCCGGGGACGGTCCAGACGCCGTCCCTCGACGAGCGGATATCCGCGCTGGGCGGCGGCGCCGACGCCCGGCAGTTCTTCCTGCAGCGCCAGCCGACCGGGCGCTTCGGGGCAGCCGAGGAGATCGCGTCGCTCGCGACCTATCTTGCCAGCGACGAGTCGGCTTTCACCACCGGCACGGTGAACGTGATCGACGGCGGCTGGAGCGTTTGACGGTGAACGGGACCGGGGGCAGGGCGGGCGACATGGCGGCCATCGCCGCGCGCGCGCCGGTCATTCCGGTCCTGACCATCGACAAGCGCGAGACGGCCGTTCCGCTCGCCCAAGCCCTCGTGAGGGGTGGCCTCTCGGTGCTCGAGATCACGCTGCGCACGGAGGCGGCGCTCGAGGCCATTCGGGCGGTCGCCGCCGAGGTGCCCGAGGCAATCGTCGGCGCAGGCACCGTGATCGGCCCGGTCCAACTCGACCAGGTCCAGCGTGCCGGGGCGCGCTTCGCCGTAAGCCCGGGCTGCACGGAAGCGCTCGCCCGGGCCGCACGCTCATCCGGCATGCCGTTCCTGCCAGGGGTCCAGACAGTTTCCGAGGCGATGGCGCTCGGGGAGCTTGGCTTCGAGATTCTGAAGTTCTTTCCGGCCGATGCGGCGGGCGGTTTGACATGGATCAAGGCGGTAGCGGCGCCGCTGTCGGGTGTGCGCTTCTGCCCGACCGGCGGGATCACGGCCGAGACGGCGCCGGCGTATCTCGCGCTCGCGAACGTGGCCTGTGTGGGCGGTTCCTGGGTTGCGCCGCGTGTCGCCGTGGCAACAGGTGACTGGCAAAGCGTCGAACGGCTGGCGGCCGCGGCCTCGGCCCTCAAACGCCGCTAGCGGAACCCTGGGAAAGGTGCTTCAAGAAGACCTTCAAGGAGCAGCGGCTACCCGAATGAATAGGTTGTCGATCGCGGCGCTGGCGTTTTCGCTTGTGGTGAGCGGGGCAGCGCGAGCCGATTCCGTCATCATCCTGAATTCCGACGAAGCGTCCTACAGCATCGTGAGCCGCAGCGCGCGCACCGAGGTGGTCCGCCTGCCGGTCGGTCGGGAACCGCACCATCTGATCCTGTCTCCCGACGGCAAGGATGTGCTGATCGGATCGACGGCGACCAACGAACTCCTCGTCCTCGACGTCAAGTCCGGCGAGCGCAAGCAGGTCGTGAAGGGCATCCTCGATCCCTACCATCTGGCCTTCAGCCCCGACGGCAAGTGGTTCGTCACGGCGGCCTACCGGCTCGACCATGTCGACATCTATCATGCCGACGGGTTCCGTCTCGCCGGCCGCATCTTCATCGACGGGCTGCCGAGCCACATGACCTTCGACGCCGAGTCCAGGACGGTCTTCGTCACCTTGCAGCAGAGCGGGCGGGTCGCCGCCTTCGATCTGGCGACTCAGACGCTCAGGTGGAACACGCCGGTCGGCAATGCGCCGGCGGGGATCGTGATGCTGCCGGATGACAAGCGTCTGCTGGTTGCTCTGACCGGCGAGGACCGGATCGTGACGGTCGACCCCAAGGACGGTTCGGTCATGGGCAGCCTCCAGACCGGCAAGGGGGCGCACAATTTCTGGCCGAAGGGCGATGGCCGCCATTACTTCCTCAGCAATCGCGTCGAGGGCACTGTCTCCCTGATCGACACCAAGGACGAACCCAAGGTGGTCGCCAGCGTCCGCATTCCCGGCGGGCCCGACTGCATGGACATCACGCCCGACGGACGGGAGCTTTGGGTGACGCAGCGTTTCCTGCGCCGTGTCGCCATCGTCGACATCGATACGATGAAGGTCGTGGGCAGCGTCCCCGTGGGCAAGTCCCCGCATGGCGTCTTCATGATGAAGTCCACGGCGACCGTCACCGCCGGCGCCGGCATGCCGGTGCGCGCGGCGTCGACGGCGGGCGACCGCAAGTAGGCGCGCGATGCGCGACCTGATCGACTTCTGGGTCGGCGTCCAGGCCTGGCTGTTCGAGACCCTCGTCAGCCCCGTGCTGTTCCATTTCGGGCTGATGGCCTGGTACGAGCCGGGCTACAGCGCCGTTGAATTCGTCATGCTGGGCGTCGTCCAGATCGCCGTGATCGCGATCGGCATGCGTTACTTCGAGCGCCGCTGGCCGCTGGAGAAAGCCGGCGCGGACGACGGGCTGATCATGGTCGACCGCATCTACACCGTGCTGAACAAGCTCGGGGTGATCCCGCTCGCCATCTTCATCCTGACCTATCCGCTGGTGCAGGAAATCGAGCTGGCGGTGCGAAGCTGGGGATACGCGCCGCCGCGGCTGGAGCGGCTGCTTCCGTGGATTGGCGACAACGCCCTCGTGTCGTTCCTCGTCTACTTCGTGCTCTACGACTTCGCCGCCTACTGGCTGCACCGCGGACAGCATGCCTTCGGATGGTGGTGGGCGCTGCACAGCCTGCATCACAGCCAGCGCCGCATGACGGTGTGGACGGACGACCGCAATCACGTGATCGACGACCTGATCGTCACCCTGGCGCTGGTGCTGTTCTCCCAGTTCGTGGGCGTCCAGCCGGGTGAATATGTCGTCATCCTGATGGTCGGACGGCTGATCGAAAGCTGGTCGCACGCGAACGTCGACATGTCGTTCGGCTGGCTGGGCGAGCGGCTGCTGGTCGGCCCGCGCTTCCATCGCCTGCATCATGCGCTTGCGACGCCCGCCGAGGGCCATATCCAGGACCACAACTTCGCGCCGGTCTTCCCGATCTGGGACATTCTCTTCGGCACGGCGATCTATGACGACAAGACCCGGCCGACCGGCGTCGACGATGCTGTCGTCGATGCCGACAATGGCCGCGGCTGGCTCGTCCAGCAGGCGACGGTTTTCGGCCGATTCGTGCGGGCCTTGACGCCGAGGTTCAGGCGGCGCGTTCCAGCACGCTAAGCACGTCCGCGGCGCGCGGCATGGGCGTCACCGCGCCGTAGCCGGTGGTCGAGAGCGCCGCCGCCACATTGGCGTAACGCGCCGCCTTTTCCGGATCGTCACCGACCAGCAGGCGGGTCAGGAACGCGCCATCGAACGTATCTCCGGCGCCCGTCGCATCGACGGCCTCGACCTTGTGCGGGCCGATGCGGGCCTGGCCTTCGCGCGTGGCGATCAACGACCCTTCGGCTCCCATCTTGAGCGCGACCAGCGGCGCGCCGAGCCCGAGATAGTAGGCGGCAATCGCTTCGGGCTCCTCCAGGCCGGTGAGCTGCCGGGAATCGTCGAGGCTGGGGAGGGCGATGTCGCAGCGCGCGATGGTGGCGTCGATGACCGCGCGCGCGACGTCGAGTTCCCAGAGTCGCAGGCGCAGATTGGTGTCGTAGGAGACCTTCGCGCCGGCCTTGCGGGCGGCGTCGATGGCGGCGTCGCAGGTCTGGCGGGCGCTGTCGCTGATCGCCTGGCCGATCGCCGAGAGGTGGAAGACCCGGGCACCCGCGATGTAGTCCGCGGCGAGCGTTGCGGGCGTCATCAGGGAAGCGGCGGAGTTCTTGCGCAGATAGTCGAACTTGTGGCCCGCGGCGGAGTGGGTGACGAAGCTGACGCCGGTCGGCGCCGAGGGATGCCGCGTGACCCTCGACGCATCGACGCCCTCGCTCGCCCAGAGGTCGAGGAAGGCATCGCCCATCCAGTCCTGGCCCACGCTCGTCAGGTAGCCGGTCGAGGCGCCCTGGCGCGCCGCCGCGATGGCGACGTTCTGGGAATCGCCGCCGAAGCCCTGCAGCCAGGTGCGGCCATCGCCTTCCTTGGGACGGTTGAACTCGATCAGGGGTTCGCCGAGGCAGACGATGTCGGGAGCACTGGTCATGGCCGAAGGTCACACGAGATCGGCCGGACCTCAAGCGATGCGCTGGACTTCCGGCACGCCTTCTCCCAGGGTTGCATCAACCAATCGGAGGGAACGGATGGCGAGCAACAAGAACGGAAAAGGGGCTAAGCGTCCCTTGCGCAGCCGCGAATGGTTCGACGCCAAGGGCGACCCCACGATGGCCGCGCTTTACCTCGAGCGCTACATGAACTTCGGCCTGACCCTGGCCGAGCTGCGAAGCGGCCGGCCGATCATCGGCATCGCCCAGACCGGCAGCGACCTCTCGCCCTGCAACCGCCATCACCTCGACCTCGCGACCCGCGTGCGCGACGGCATCCGCGACGCCGGCGGCATTCCCATCGAATTTCCGGTCCACCCGATCCAGGAGACCGGCAAGCGCCCGACGGCGGCGCTCGATCGCAATCTGGCCTATCTCAGTCTCGTCGAATGCCTGTACGGCTATTTCTTCGACGGCGTCGTGCTGACCACCGGCTGCGACAAGACCACCCCGGCCATGATCATGGGGGCGGCCACCGTCGACATTCCCGCGATCGTCCTCTCCGGCGGGCCGATGCTGGACGGGCATTTCGCCGGTGGCCTCGCAGGCTCCGGCACCATCGTCTGGTACGCGCGCCAGGAACTGGCGGCGGGCCGCATCGACATGGAAAAGTTCATCGAGATGGTGGCGTCGAGCGCGCCCAGCGTCGGCCATTGCAACACGATGGGAACGGCGCTTTCCATGAACAGCATGGCCGAGGCGCTCGGCATGTCGCTGCCCGGCTGCGCCGCCATTCCCGGCCCCTACAAGGAACGCGGCCAGATGGCCTACGCGACCGGGAAGCGCATCGTCGACATGGTATGGGAAGACCTCAAGCCCTCCGACATCCTGACCCGCAAGGCCTTCGAGAATGCCATCGTGGCCGCGAGCGCGCTCGGCGCCTCGACCAACTGTCCGCCGCACGTCAACGCCATCGCGCGCCACATCGGGGTGAAGCTCGAGAACAAGGACTGGGACAAGGTCGGCTACGACATCCCGCTGCTGGTGAACTGCATGCCGGCCGGCAAGTATCTCGGCGAGGCCTTCCATCGCGCCGGCGGCGTGCCGACCGTGATGAAGGAGCTCCTGGACAAGAAGAAGATCCACGGCGACGCGCTGACCGTCTCGGGCAAGACCATGGCGCAGAACCTGCGTACCGCGATCAAGGCCGACGGCGAAGTCATCAAGACCTACGACAGCCCGATGCTCGGCCAGGCGGGCTTCGCCGTGCTTGGCGGGAACCTGTTCGATTCGGCCATCATGAAGACTTCGGTTATCTCGCCGGAGTTCCGGGAAAAGTACCTGGAGCGCAAGGGTGACCGCGACGCCTTCGAAGGCACGGCCATCGTCTTCGAGGGCCCGGAGGACTATCACCACCGGATCAACGATCCCAAGCTGCCGATCGACGAGAACAGCATCCTGGTGATCCGCAATGCCGGGCCGGTCGGCTATCCGGGGGCGGCCGAGGTGGTGAACATGTTGCCGCCGGACCGGCTGGTGAAGGGCGGCGTCCTTCTGCTGCCCTGTATCGGCGACGGCCGCCAGAGCGGCACCTCGGCCAGCCCGTCGATCCTGAACGCCTCGCCCGAAGCCGCCGTCGGCGGCGGCCTCGCGCTGCTCAAGACCGGCGACAAGGTCCGGGTCGACATCGGCCGGCGCACCGCCAACATCATGATCACGGCGAAGGAGCTGGCGAAGCGCAAGAAGGCCTGGAAGCCGGACGTGGTCCCCAGCCAGACCCCGTGGCAGGAGCTTCAGCGCAAGTTCGTCGGCCAGCTGGCCAGCGGCGCCTGCCTCGATTTTGCGGTGAACTACCAGAAGATCGCCAGGACCAAGGGAGTGCCCCGGCACTCTCATTGAGCGGACCCGAGGCACCGTCGTCGCGACCGGAGCACCGCAGGTGCGGCGTGGAGAGACGACGGGATGTCATGCGAACCGAGGCGTGTAGAGCCTTCGGATCAGCGGAAGAGGCGTTGCTCGACCGAGACCGGGAGATCGGCCCGGTTGATGAGGATGATCGCCCACGGCGAGGTCGGTGGACCGACGGGGCGGGCAGCGGGCGGTGGGGGCGGACCTAGCGAGGCGGTAGCGCCCGGCGCGGCAAAGCCCGATGCGCCGGAAGGCAGGGCCGAGGGTCCGCCGCCGATGCCTCCCCCGGCGACGGGACGCGGGCCGGCGCCGCGCTGGGCCATCATCATGTCGGCCGGCATGCGCTCCTCGAAGACGACGACGATGCGATCGCGCCGGCGCGCCGTCGACAGGATGTTGACGGCATAGCCTTCGCCGCTGCGCCGCCCGAGGAAAATGCCGACGGCGTTCATCCGGCCGGCCTCGAACATGTCGGGTGCCGGGGAGCCGACCCGGCTCCAGAGGCTGCGCCACTCGGCAATCGTGGTCGCCACCACATGCTCGGGCTGACGGGTGACCGCGGCCGAGCCCTGCCAATGACGCGCATCCACGCTTTGCGCGGAGACCGAGGGGACCAGCAACATGCCCGTCATGGCTGTACCCAGGAACAGCATCTGCCGACGGGGCAAATGCTGCTCGAAAGGGGTGACCGGCTTGTTACTGGACTGCACGATTGGATCTCTCGGGGACCCGATGATTGCTTGTTTTTGGAAGCCTCAAAACACCATGACACTTTGGCTCAATTGAGGCCGGAGACCCAATGAACACGCCAACTCTAGCAATTCCACGGCGGGCTCCGTCTCAATCATCCCGGCATGTTGCAGGAAAGCCACAGGTCGGCAGGGCGCGCGCAGTTTCCCGCCGCTAGCTGCGCTTGGCCTTGTCGGCGGTATTGGTCGACTGGATCTGCTCTCGAATGCGAACCCAGTCCTCCTCGCTGTAGGACATCATGTTGGAGAAGGTCCCGTTGCCCATGATGCCCATGGCGCCGTCGATCGCGATGACCTCGCCGTTGATGTACTCGACCTCCTCGCTCATCAGGAAGGCCGCCATGTTGGCGAGTTCGCTGGGGCGGCCGACGCGTCCCATCGGATTGCGCGTGTTGTAGCGCGTGTCGTTACCTTCCTGCAGCGGATTGAGGCGGGCCCAGGCGCCCTCGGTCGGGAAGGGGCCCGGCGCGATCGCGTTGAGGCGGATGCCGTGGCGCGCCCATTCGACGGCGAGGCTCTGGGTCATGACGGCGACGCCGGCCTTCGACATGGCCGACGGCACGACGAAGGGGCTGCCGGTCCACACCCAGGTCGTGAGGATGCTGAGGACGCTCGCCTTGCGCTTCTCGGCGATCCAGCGCTTGCCGCAGGCATTGGTCATGTAGAACGTGCCGTGCAGCACGATATTGGCAATCGCGTCGAAGGCGCGGGGGCTCAGGTCCTTGGTCTGCGAGATGAAGTTGCCGGCGGCATTGTTGACCAGGCCGTCGAGCGGACCGGTGGCCCAGATCTGCTCGATCATCTCCTCGACGGCGGTGGCGACGCGGATGTCTACGGCGTGGAAGTCGACCCGCCGGCCGGGATGCTTCGCCATCACCTGGTTGGCGGTCTCCTCGAGAACGCCGCCGCGTCGGCCGCATATCACACAGTCTGCACCCAGCTCGACGAACTTCTCCATCATCATGCGGCCGAGGCCAGTGCCACCGCCGGTAACGAGGAAGCGCTTGCCCTTGAACAGGTCGGTCTTGAACATTTGTGGGTCCTCCCGAGTACACTTCAGGTGATTCGTCTAGCGTGAGGTTGCAATCCCGTACAAGGACTGTTGCTTATCCAACAAAGCATGTTTACGATTTCTGCATAACAACACGGGATCGTTGAATGACGACCCATCTGGGAGAGACGAACGGGGACGGCGGTACGCTTGAGCTGCGTGGTAAGGTCAAGTGGTTCAATGCTGTCAAAGGCTATGGATTCTTGGCCTTGGACATCGACAATAGCGACGCGTTCCTGCATGTGACGACACTGCGGCAGGCTGGGCATGAAGATCTCAAGCCCGGTGCAACCGTAGTGTGTGCCGGTGTCCGCGGCCCGAAAGGGTGGCAGGTCATGAGGGTGATAGACGTCGATCAATCGACGGTCCTTGCCGCGATTGCAAAGCCGCCGCCGATTCCCGAAGGCATCGCCATGGGCGATTACATCGCGGCGCTGGTGAAATGGTACAACAACGAACGCGGCTACGGCTTCGTCACGCGCGAGACGGCCGAGGGTGACATCTTCGTGCACGCCGCGGTGTTGCGGCGGCACGGCATGGATTCGCTCACGCCGGGCCAGAAGGTGATGATCCGTATCGCCGAAGGACAGAAGGGCCTTCAGGTCGTCGAGATCCGCGGCGCGTGAGGTCTCTCTATTTGATCTCGCGCACGTAGCTGTCGAGGGGCGGCGCCTGCTTGATCAGGCCGCGCTTCACCAGGAAATCGGCAAACGTCGTGTAGCGCGCCCGATCGAGCGCCGACGGATCAGCAGCCAGCAGGGGTACGGTGTCTTTCCAGGCCAATCGGTTGAGGTCGTTGTCGAGGTCCTTGCCGTACCGGGAAAAGCTCGCCCACGCCTCGGCCGGATTGGCCGTCAGCCAGGCCGTGGCCTCGGCGAGGGCGGAAAGCAGCTTCTTCGTGCGGGCGACGTCGACGGTCTCGCGCTTGGCCAGGATGACGAGCTCGTCGTAAGTCGGCACGCCGTGCTTCTCGACCAGCCAAATTCTGCCCTTCGCCTTGTTCAGTTCGAGGTCGTTCAGCTCGAAGTTGCGAAAGGCACCGATCACGCCGTCGACCTGCCTGCTCATCAGCGCAGTCGTGAGCGCGAAGTTCACGTTCACCAGAGTCACGTCCTTCAGGGTGAGGCCGGCGCTCTCCAGCATCGCGCCGAGCACGGCTTCCTCGAAGCCCGACACGGAGAAGCCGATCTTGCGGCCCTTGAAGTCGGCGATGCTCTTCACGGGCGAGTCTTCCAGCGCCACCAGCGAGTTGAGCGGCTGCGCCACCAGCACGCCGACCCGCACCAGCGGCAGGCCTTCCGCGACCAGCATCTGCAGGGTCGGCTGGTAGGAAAGCGCATAGTCGGCCTGTCCGGCCGCCACCAGCTTGGGCGGGGCGTTGGGATCGGCGGGCGCAATCAGCTCGACGTCAAGGCCCTGCTTTTCGAACAGGCCGCGCTGCTTGGCGATGACCAGCGCAGCATGGTCGGGGTTCACGAACCAGTCGAGCAGTATGCGGACCTTGTCCTGCGCAGCTGCGGGAAGGGCCAGGCAACTGAGCGCCAGTACGGCGATCAATCGGGTCATCATTTGCATCGTCAGTCTCCTTGAGGGGATTGCCAGGGCACGAGGCGCCGCGCGAGCCGGTCCGCCGCGGTATAGAGCGCGAGCCCGAGCAGGCAGAGGATGGTGAGCGCCGCGAAGGCGAGAGGCGTCTGGCCGCGGGCCAGCGACTGGGTCATCAGGAAGCCGAGCCCGGCACTGGCCCCGACCCATTCGCCGATCACCGCGCCGATCGGCGCGACGGCCGCCGCGATGCGGACGCCCGAGGCAAAGGCGGGCAGGGCCGCCGGAAGCCTGATCTGCAGCAGGACGGCGCGTGGCGAGGCATTCATCGTGTGGGCAAGCTCGAGCCAGCCCGGGTCGGTCCGGCGGAGCCCGTCATAGAGACTGCTCACCACGGGGAAGAAGATGATCAGCGCTGCCATCGCGACCTTGGAAGCCATGCCATAGCCGAGCCAGAGCACGAGAAGGGGCGCGATCGCGATCACCGGGATCGCTTGCGAGACGATCACCAGCGGCAAGGCCCAGCGGCGCCAGGCGGCCGACGCGGCGAAGATCACCGCAAGCGTTGCGCCGAGCACGAGTCCGAGCGTGAGCCCCAGGAGCATTTCACTGGCCGTCCAGGCGGCCTGTTCGACGAGGAGGTCGAACCGTTGGACCAGCACCACGGCGACGCGCGAGGGCGGCGGCAAGATGTAGGGTGGCAGGCCGGTCATCCATACGAGCGCTTCCCAGGCGGCGATCAGGCCCAGCGCGGTGATGAGGGGCCTCACGCTGCGCTCCGCAGTTCGCCTATGAGGCGCGCCTGAAGGGCGAGAAGTGCCTCATCGCCGGGATCGCGCGGCACGGGGCCAGGGGGCGCGATGATCGGGCCCACGGTGAACGGATAGCCCGACAGGACGCGGATCTCATGGCCAAGGCGCAACGCCTCCAGCGGATCGTGCGTGACCATCACGACCGTCCGGCCCTGGAGCAGGCGCGCCGCCAGGTCCTGGAGGTCCAGCCGCGTGACCGCGTCGAGATGGCCGAACGGCTCGTCCATGAGGACGATCTGCCGGTCCTCGCAGAGCGTGCGCGCGAGCGCCGCCCGCTGGCGCATGCCTCCTGACAGGGTCTGCGGCAGGTCGTTTATCCGAGCGCCGAGCCCGACTTCCGCCAGCAATGAGTGCGCACGGGGCTCGGCCGCACGGCGTTCCGCCCCGTCGCGGCGCAGCCTGTACCCCAGCAGCACATTGTCCAGCACGCTGAGCCAGGGCAGCAGCAGGTCGCGCTGCGCCATGTAGGCGACGGGGTCGGCGGCTTCGGTGCCCGGCAGCAGGCCCGCGAGGTGGCGCAACAGGGACGTCTTGCCGACGCCGCTGCGGCCCAGCAGGCAGGTCGTGCGGCCACCGGGAAAATCGAGCGACAGGTTCTCGGCCACGACATGGCCGTCGAGGACGATATGTGCCGAACGCACCAAAAGAGCAGGCGAAGACGTCAACGAGCCACCAGTCCCTACGCCGGCATTAACCGGATCAGGTTCGGGGTCGTCCTTCCGGACCTCTCAGCCGCCAGGCGGCTCCCCCCGATGAGCGGCGCCACTATGGGTAGGAGCCTCTCGTCATGCAAGCGTCATCGGTTTGACGAAATCGCCGTCCACGCTCTATGCCATGGCCATGGTTCAAAAAGTCTCCAAGCCGCCGCTCAGCCGGCGCCTGTTCCTCGCAGCGCCGCTCGTGCTGGCCGGCGGGGTCGCCTGGGCGCAGCAGGGCGCCAACGACTTCCAGTTCAAGCGTTCGTCGCTGGTGGTGGTGTCCGGCGGCCGCGAGATCAAGTTCGACGTCGACCTGGCGCTGGACGATGTCCAGCGTGCGCGCGGGCTGATGTTCCGCGAGAAGCTCGGCCCCTACGAGGGCATGCTGTTCGACTTCTACAAGGAAGCGCCGGTCAGCTTCTGGATGAAGAACACGCTGATCCCGCTCGACATGGTCTTCATCGCCGCCGACGGCACGATCAAGTCGATCCACGCCAACGCCGTGCCGCATTCGACCGAGACCATCCCCAGCCAGTTCCCGGTGCGGGCGGTCCTCGAGATCAACGGTGGCAGCGCCAAGCTCCTGGGCATCAAGCCAGGCGACAAGGTCCTGCATCCGATCTTCGGAAACGCTTAACGCTTCAGGGCACAGGTCATGCCGTCGCCCACGGCGAGAAGGGCGAGGTCGATCCGCCGATCCTCCTTCAGCCTGGCATTGAGGGCGCGAAGGGCCTGCGTGTCGCGATCCACTTGCTTTGGATCGGCGACCGAGCCACCCCACAGGACATTGTCGATCAGCACCAGACCGCCCGGCCGAACGAGTTTCAGGCAGCGCTCATAGTAGGCGTCGTACTCGTCCTTGTTCGCGTCGATGAAGGCGAGGTCGAGCTGTCCGGTCAGGCCCTGCGCCAACAGCCAGTCCAGCGTGCCGAGCGCCGGTCCGATCGTGAGGTCGATGCGGCTCTCGAGGCCGGCCTCCTTCCAGTAGCGCCGCGCGACCTTCGTATACTCCGGGCTGACGTCGCAGCACCACAGCTTGCCGTCTTCCGGCAACGCCGCGGCGATGCACAGGGAGGAATAGCCGGTGAAGGTGCCGACTTCGACGGCCCGCCGAGCACCGATGGCCCGCGCCAGCAGTTCGATCTGCTGGCCCTGATGGGCGGAGATCTGCATGCCGGCGCCCGGCAGCGTCGCGGTTTCCTCGCGCAGCCGGCGGCGCAGCGGCGGCTCGCGCAGCCAGTTGGCATCGACGTACTCGCCGATCGCGCCGTCGATTTTCGGCCAGCTCTTCATGCTCTCTCCTGTTGGCTCGGTACGCCCGCCTCGCTAGGGTCGCGTCCCTGAAACGGCGGGTTTGGGAGTGGGTATGTCGGATATCGAGATCGCGCGGCGCGCAATCAAGAAGCCAATGAAGGAAGTCGCAGGCCGCCTCGGCATCCCGGAAGATGCGCTGGAGCCCTATGGTCGCGACAAGGCGAAGCTCGATGGCGACTATGTGAAGTCGCTCACCGGCCGCAAGCCGGGACACCTGATTCTGGTGACGGCGATCAATCCGACCAAGGCGGGCGAGGGCAAGACCACCACGACGATCGGCCTCGGCGATGCCCTCAGCCGCCTCGGCAAGAAGACCGCCATCGCGCTCAGGGAGCCGAGCCTCGGACCGTGCTTCGGCCAGAAGGGCGGCGCCACCGGCGGCGGTCAGGCGCAGATCGTGCCGATGGCCGACATCAACCTGCATTTCACCGGCGACTTCCACGCGATCACCACGGCGCACAACCTGCTGGCCGCGATGCTCGACAATCACATCTACTGGGGCAATGCGCTGGGGATCGATGCCCGCCGCGTCTTCTGGCCGCGCGTGCTCGACATGAACGATCGCGCGCTGCGCGACACGGTCGTGAGCCTGGGCGGCGTGGCCAACGGCTTTCCGCGACAGACGCGCTTCGACATCACCACCGCGTCGGAGGTCATGGCGATCCTCTGCCTGGCCGACGATCTCGAGGATCTAGAGCAGCGCCTGGCGCGGATCGTCGTGGCCGAGACGCGCGAGGGCAAGCCGGTGACGGCGGGTGCTCTCAAGGCCGCCGGTGCGATGGCCGCGGTGCTGAAGGATGCGGCGAAGCCGAACCTCGTGCAGACGCTGGAGAACAATCCGGTGCTGATCCATGGCGGCCCGTTCGCCAACATCGCGCACGGCTGCAACTCGGTGATCGCCACGCGCGCCGCCTTGGCGCTCGGCGACTATGTTGTCACGGAAGCGGGCTTCGGTGCCGACCTGGGCGCTGAGAAATTCCTCGACATCAAGTGCCGGCAGGCCGGGCTGAAGCCCGGGCTTGCCGTGGTCGTCGCCACCGTACGGGCGCTCAAGCTCCATGGCGGGGCCGACGAGAAGGCGCTGGAGAAGGAGGACGTCGCCGCGGTGCAGCGGGGCCTGCCCAACCTGCTGCGTCACGTCGAGAACCTGCGCAAGTTCGGCCTG